>artificially_reared_2__coassemble_361_pt1 | contig 24960 bp, 25 predicted proteins | sample artificially_reared_2__metabat2_high_PE_035 | metagenome-assembled genome bin artificially_reared_2 | reverse complement strand
TCGTGAATCATGGCATATGTGAAGTCCTGTCTCAGCATGGCTATCTTGTTCTGTTTTATGATGATTTTTATCTGATAGATTATGCATCCGGCTACAAAACAGATAAGCAAAGCTGTAGCAATAAGCAGTATGCTCATTTCGCGGATTGCTATCCAGTACGGGTTTACGATAACAGCCTGTACGCATTCTGTCTTATCCTTGTTAAGTGCTACGACTGAAGTCTTTATAGTCCTCATTGCATTTATTCCGGAAATCTTCTTTTCACCGTCAATAGGAATACCTGTAGAATCTACCTTCATGCAGTATAGCTCGGCGTTATATCCTTCTTCTTTCATATCAGCCTTGAAGATGGAGTCCAATAGTTGGATGGATACGTGCGACTGGTATAATGAATCGGCATAATTGTTCAGAAAGGATATCAGGTGTTCTTTCAGAGTCTTGTCGCTGATGGTTTCGTCATAGTCCATGTTGGTTGACAGGTTTAAGGTCTTATCTTCACCGTATGATTCGGTTATGATATTGAGCCTTTCCAACACTTCGTTCAATACGGATTTGGGAAATATACGGTTTCCGGATTGAGTCAATTGCAGCTCTATCAGCTGATATGTTTTTACCAGCCATACACTCTGGATAATCACAATTACAAGCAATCCAAGAAATGTTATTATTTTGATATACTTTCCGTTCATATATTGATATTTTGTCGCACAAAGATATAACAATAAATTAACAATACTGAATATGATAACAATAATATAACAAAAGCATAACAGCCGTATAACGTATTATGACGAACGTTTGGGCTTACTTTGCATCACGAAAAGAAATAACTATGCTTTATGAAAACTTTAGTGATTATTATCTCTTGCATGATTATATGCATAAACGATGTCATGTCGCAGAACGTTAATGGAAAAGTGGTCAATAGAAATCAGCAGCCGATTGAGGCTGTAACTGTAGTGATGCAGTCTGAAGACTCGGTGTTTGTGGATGCAGTGATAACGGATGCACAAGGAAGGTTTGTGTTCGACACTGGTCTTAAGTCGTTTCGACTGATATTCCAGCATATTCTTTACGAAACAATTTCCAGAGATTTCAACGAACCGAATGTCGGTGTGATAACAATGAAGGAACAGAATTATAGTCTTGATGAAGTAGTGATAAAAGGAGAACGTCCTTTGGTGAAGGCAGAAAACGGATTGTTGTCATACGATGTTTCTGTAATAGCAGAAAAATCATCGGTAAGCAATGCCTATGATGCTGTAACACGTCTGCCCGGAGTGATGGAACAGGATGGCGGACTGCAGCTTGTTGGAGCAGGTAGCCCAACCATAATATTGAACGGGCGCCCATCGTCCATGACTGCCGAACAGCTGGCAAATCTTCTGAAGAATACTCCTGTTTCGAATGTAGAGAAAGCGGAAGTTATGTACAGTGCTCCTGCAAAATATCGTGTAAGGGGAGCTGTTATAAATATTGTATTGAAAAAGAACAAGTCTGAAGAGTCTTTGTTGCGTGGTGAAGTAGGAGGTAACTTCACTCAGGGTATATATTCACGAGGTGGAGGTAATATGAGTATGTCCTTTTCCGGTGAGAAACTGTCGGCAGATGTACTTTATTCAGCAGATTATTCAAAAATCAGATCTTCAAACGATTTTATCTCACATCATACATTAGGCGATAAAGTGTATGATATATCACAATATAATAATGGTAATCGACAGAGACTTACTCATAATATGCGCGCTTCCATTGATTATAGAATAACTGATAGTGATAATCTGAGTGTGGCATATACATCGGCTATAAGTCCAAATAGTAAATCTACAGAAAATTCTAATGGGACTCTCTCCGAATCTTCAAATATAAGGACGGGAGATGAACAGATGCATAACTTCAGCGCTGATTATACTTCAGGGTGGGGTACGAATGTAGGTGTGGATTATACTTACTATGCTTATCCTAGTGTGCAGAACTTTAATGATAAGTCGTCTATCAAAGAGCAGAAATTTATTCTCAACAGCAGTCAGTATGTAAACCGTTGGAATATATATGCAGGTCAGACTCACGCATTACCAAATGAATGGAGCGTAAATTATGGTATCAACTTCTCATTTGCCAATGAAAAAAGCTTACAGAAATATACTCCTACAGACGGAACTGATATGTCGGATATGAATTCATCATCAAATCTTGAGGAAAAGACTTATAATTTTTATGGAGGCTTTGAAAAGTCATTTAATGAAAAACTTTCCTTATCTATGTCGCTTGCCGGAGAATACTATAGACTTGCCGATTATACAGACTGGTCTGTATATCCCACAATGCAGTTAAGTTATGTTCCTTCTGCTGCACACATCTTTCAATTGTCTTTCTCTTCCGACAAGACATATCCTGATTACTGGGATATACAGAATTCTGTAAGCTATCTGAACGGATATTCAAAAGTGTTGGGAAATCCGCAATTGCGTCCTTCTACTGATTATATTGCAGACCTGACTTATGTGCTTAAAAGTAAATATATGTTCAGCCTATATTATACCCATATAAAGGATCTTTTCGGACAGCTGGCATATCAGAGTCCTGACGAACTGGTCATGATATATCAGTCTGTAAACTATGACTATCAGAGGAACTTCGGAATTTCTGCAATAATACCATTTGCAATAGGAAGTTTCTGGAATTCGCGTATCACACTTGATGGTTCCTACTTCAGGCATGTGTGTCGTGATTATCATGGTATAGGCTTCGACAACTCGGTATGGCGAGGAGTGGCTATGATGAACAATACATTTACTTTGTCCTCCAAACCATCCATCAGTCTGGAACTGAATGCTATGTATGTCAGTCCGTCAATTCAAGGCAATTACGATCTGTCATCAATATGGAAAATGGATGCCGGCTTGAAATGGATATTTGCAAACAGGGATGCCGAATTTCGTCTGACAGGTAATGACTTGTTTAATACAGCTACGCCGAATGCAACCGTAAATGACAGAGGACAACGCTTTGAAATAATACAGCATGCAGACAGCCGTTACGTTTCGCTCTCGTTTACATACAGGTTTGGCGGATTTAAATCTAAGGAACGCAAGAAGGTTGACACTTCAAGGTTTGGGTATTAATAAACAAGGACTGGTTCAACAAAATGGAAAGGCTTTTAATTGTTGCAAATTAAGTATGCTACATTTAAGAGATACACATTGCATATTACTAAAAATAGTTAACCTTCTTTAGGCTAAGATACGTGACGTTACCTTGTCGTTGGTTGATTATATGGAGACAAATGAAAACAACCGTAACGGGCTGGCAGAACGTCTCGGTGTTGCGCCACAATATGTAAGCAAGATATTGTTTGGCAAGGTAATAAAAGTATTGCTGAGATAGAGAACAAACTATCCATCAAACTCATAAGAATTATGGAGCCGGCATAAATGACAGCAATAAAATAAGGGAAGAACAGCGAATAAAGTAGGTTCTTCCCTTATTGCTTTTTGATTATGTTACAGAATCAAAAATGAAAGAATTTCTTTATGTGGCGGAGGAATGGGGTGGGTTCCTTGTCGATGGAGTAGGGGTTTCCCCATTTGGAGATTCCGGACACGGATTCTGCGTATGTGATTAGCAGGCGCTTTTTTGCCCTGGTCATGGCCACATAGAAAAGCCTTGCGGATTCTCTGATTTCCTCCGGAGTCTTCTTGTCAAAGAACGGATAGACACCATCGGTAGCTTCAAAGATAATCATGTTCTCAAACTCCAGACCTTTTGCCTTGTGTACTGTAGAGACGAACACCTTTTCTGTTATACATGAGCTGTCACACAGGTCGGCCTCTTGGTAGGTTGTTATATTGGAAGCTAAATGAAAAGAATATATTGGGAAAGTATATATTGTCAGTTGTTTACGACAAGACTAAGACCAATGCCTCTTTTGGTAACTATATCTATCTGCGGATCATTTGCAAACAGCTTCCTCAGTTTGGTGATGAATACATCAAGGCTGCGTGAAGCAAAATAATCGTCATCGGTATTCCAGAAATTGCTGAGAATGGTTTCCCTGTTTACTACCTCACCTTTATTCTGTGCGAGAAGTTGAAGCACCTGGGCTTCCCTTACCGTAAGGGTGGTTTTGTTGCCAGACTCGTTATTAAGTAAAAATCCCTGCTTCGCATCAAGAGCATACTTACCAAAACGGCATATCCCGCTTTCATCACGGGATTTGGTACCTTCCTTCATCTTCAGAATGGCATGAAGGTGAGCATCCAGTTCATCAGGAATAAACGGCTTCTTTACATAGTTGTTGACTCCTATATCATAGCCCTTTCTCACATCTTTTGGGGAGGTAAGAGCTGAAGCGAACAGAATAGGAGTATCATCATCTGTTTCCCTTATAAGGCGTACCATCTCAAAACCGTCCATTACCGGCATATCAATATCTGAGATAATGATATCCGGATGGTGTTGCCTTCAGGGTTCAAGCCCTTCCTTGCCGTTAAACGCCGTAATGACTTCATAGCCACCAATAATATCCTGTAGTCCGCTCTGGACTATATATGAAAGGTTAGTATCATCTTCAACCAATAATAGTTTGATCATATCTTCAATTTTTTAATATACAAATATATTCATGTTTTTATTAAGATTCAATAAGAGGCAGATAGATTGTGAATTCCGTGAACTCACCTTCTATGCTGGATACAAATATTTTTCCGTGATGTGCTTCAACCACCTGATCAACGAAATTCAGTCCGAGTCCGAAACCGGAAGCACCTTTCCGGCGGTTTCGTTTTACGGCTGATGCACGTTCATACTTTCGGAAAATAAGATGAATATCTTTATCGGATATTCCAAAACCATTGTCATGAACTTTAAGGACGGTATATCTGTCGTCCCGTGCTGTGCTTATTCTTATCTCTACGCTCTCACCCGAATATTTTATTGAATTGTCTATCAGGTTGCTGAGTACCTCTTCCAGATATTCAGCATCGGCATAGGCAGTTTCGGCTTTTATATCTGTAATGTAATTCACCGTCTTTTGCGATTTCGCCTTGAACTTCTCGGTCAGTTTCTCTATTATAGGAGTAAGCTCAACTTCTGTTCTGTTCATCTCCAGTTTATGGTTCTCCAGCTTGGATATGGTCAGCACTTTATTTGTGAGGGTAAGCAGATGGTCTGCCTCGTTTTCGGCAATGTCGAAATATTTGTCCTTCATTTCCTGCCTGTTGTCAAGCTTACCGCTTCTGAGGAAATTCAGCGCCATGATGATGGATGTGAGCGGTGTTTTCATGTCGTGTATCATGGCGTATGAGAAGTCTTCGCGAATCTGGAAAATCTTCTCGAAGCGTGAAATGAATCTTACCTGATAGCTGATGCAGACGATTACGAGTAGCATGATGATGAATGTGCCGGCAAGCATCAGGCCCATACGCTCTAAGAAAGTCTTATTGGGATTGGTGATGATGAGCTGGACAACCTGGGTATAATCTGATCGGATAGGAAAGTATTTGGGTTTGACAGCCATAAAGGACGGTTCTTTTTGAGTACCAATACCGTTTATCTTTTCTCCCGTCTTTAAATTTATAATGTCAATATAATATTTGTTTCCTAATCCGTTTTGTATTAATAATTCAGCAGTAATGGAATCAAGGTTGTGTAACGACATCGGATATCCCATGTCTGAAAGCCGTTCATAAAAATAGGTCATTGGAGGAATGGTGTCGTTTGTAGGTCCGCTCATGATTTCTGTTCCCTTGGGAGTTTTTCCGAATCTCATATTTCCTTCTTCTTCCAAGGCTTTTTCAATGGTAGCATAACCTTCATTCAGAATGTCGTTTTTTATCAGTTCATACGAATTGTATATCCATATCATCTGCAAAGCCATAGCCCCGATAAGTCCTACGACAGACAGTATGGTAATGAATAATATGTTTTTCTTTCGTTTTGAAGTCTCCATGTATGATATTATATGATTTTTTAATGTTCTTTCAATGCAAATATAATAATTGGATTATGAACATAAATCGAAACACTGAAGTATTAACGTAAAGATAACATAAGGATAACCTAATGTTTGCCGATGCTTGGTTACTTTTGCAACAGTAAAACAAAGGAAGGCTTGAAAAGCATTTAATATAAATGGAGATTTTCCTCCAGTGGAGAAGTGGAAAGTTCAATACAGATTTTAGTTAAGATCATCATTAAAAAAAAGTAGGATATGGATATAAAAAGAATCGTAAATAGCAAACCCTTTATAAGTGCGTTTCTTGTAGGCGCATTGATAGGTGGAATAATCTATATAGCAGCTTTTATATTGTAAGATAAGGATTGGGCATGTACCAGACTTGTCTTTAACGATGAATATTATCTTCTAATAGAGAAATAGAATGGTGTATGAAAGAAGTTGTAGTAAATATCAATAAAGTAAATTTATATTCATTGCCATGTATAATAATTGGGACACCGCTTTTTATTATTGTTTACAAATATTTTCATGGTACAGGGTTAAGAGAGATTTTAGAAAGTAATCCATATTTGTTAATGGTGTTAGTTCTTCTAATCTTTGCTATGGTTATTTTACATGAACTGATACACGGGGTATTTTTTTCTCTTTATGCAAAAAGAGGGACTAAAAGCATTAAGTTTGGAATCATGTGGAGCAAATTTGCACCATATTGCCATTGTGAGGATGCATTAACAGCCAAACAATATAGAATTGTATTGTTAATGCCTACCTTATTATTAGGGATATTACCGACATTGACTGGTCTTGTAATAGGAAATTTCATAATATTTTTTTCTGGAGTTATGTTAATGTGGGGAGGAATCGGTGATATAATAGCTTATAGCTTAACGAGAAAGGTTCCCGACAGCGCATTGTTAATAGACCATCCTAAAGAAGTCGGTTTTTATTACAATGATAAAATATAAGATTTTCAAAAATACTTAAATATAAACAAGATGAAAACATCAGATAAACACATTAATAAAGAATCAGTTCGACGGAAGGCATTGATTTCATACGGAAGAGGGCCAGAAGGTGAGGAAGTATTTATTGAAAAGAATGAGTTCAATAGAATAGCTCCTATATTATGGGGCTTTATTTTCCCTGTAATAGCATTTATCCTGTTCTATGTCGTATATGATATGGATACCATAAAAACGTCTCTGAAAGCGAGGGAGTGTTTTATGAATCCTTTTTCAATTATTTTCATAATGGGATTGGGAAATATTCTGGCTATATTCGTCAACTTGTTTGTTCAATTTATGATGTTCCTTTTACTTAATTCATGGAATTATAAATCATTATGTATCAGATATAACAAAAAAAGTACATCAATGAGACTGGACTATAAGGAGCCTATGAAATTATGGAAATTCAGGACTGTATATTTTACGGCACATATTCTATCGGCATATTTGCCTTTGGTTATAGGTTTTATTATGAAGGATATGGCTATTTCTCTTGCTTCTGCTTTTGCAGCAGCTTTTTTCTTTGATGAAACTTATATATTATGGAGGTTACGTCTTTACAGCGGAAAGGCTTTGTGCAGTTATAAATCAGATGAAGAATAACTAAAGAGATTATGACGGGGAGTTTATTACTCTATCTGAATCTACGCTCAAAACAGATTGTGCGTGTACTTGCAGGCATCGGACCATTCCGGTGTCTGTTTCTTATCGGTATCGCTGCCATTCTGTTTTATGCTTTCGCGAAAGTAAAGAGTGTATGGGTATTGCCAGTGTGTTATCTGCTCATACTTTGGCCGTATCATAACAGTAGAAAAGACAAGGAGTTTCTGTCTTTACAGATGCATGGAGTGAAAAAATTGTTTACGGCAGAATATTTATTGCTAAGTTTACCGTTTATTATTTCGGGGATAATTGCTGCAAATTATATTTCTTTACCGGTTATCATACTGATTGCGGTAGTTATGCCGTGGATTCATCCTGTCCGATTTTACTCAATAGTTCTGCCTATGCCTTTATTATACAGTGGGGATTTGCTGTATAGAAGGATGTTCCGGAAACAAGTACCACTGTATGCGGTATTGCTCTTTCTGGCTTTCATGGGAGTACTGCATGGCAATATCAACCTCTGTAAAGTATGCCTGATATTGTGGGGAACAATTCAGGGAACGGCATATATGGTGATGCCACCGAAGCATGAACTTTCTGTCTATAACAGTTTCGGAATGTATCAGTTGATGCTGGTAAAATCAGGCTTGAGGAATATCTTTATAACCATGTTCCCGCTCATTGTACTTATGCTTGTGCTGAGACACGATACAGAAGCTATACTTTTCTGTCTTGTATTGTTTTCTTCGACATTGTTCTACCAATGGAATATGGGCATGGCAAGATTTTCCTTCGAGACACAAACTGCAATGGGAATATACTGGCTGCTATTCCCGTTGCCGCTGTTTTTAGTTTCGATTATAACCCCTGTCGTATTGATTCCTTATTTGGCATTGAATATCGGTCTTACACTTTCAGTCAAGAAAAAATTTAAACATCTATGGAACTGATATATATAAAGAATTTGAGCAAGGCATACGGTAAGACGAGAGTGCTTGACAACCTCTCCGTTTCTTACGAATCCGGAAAAATCTACGGACTGGTGGGAGAAAACGGAGCCGGGAAAACTACACTCTTCAGTTGCATTATGGGAGTAACTGATTATGAAGGCGAGATAAGAAAGTCCTCCAAGATAAGCGTTGGCTATATGCCGGCTGAAAGCTTCTTCTACTCCCTTATCACTGGAAAGGAGTATCTTGAGTTATGTATTAAGGCAAAAGGGAAGAAGATGGATGCTAAAGCCATAGATTCCTTGAACAAAATCTTTCAACTGCCAATGGAAAGATTTGCTTCTGACTATTCCACAGGAATGAAGAAGAAGCTTGCACTTATGTCCCTGCTCCTTCAGGATAATGACCTGTATATCCTTGACGAACCTTTCAACGGGGTAGATCTTTACGGATGTATCCAACTTAAAAGAATCATACGCGAACTGAAGGACAAAGGGAAGACTGTCATAATATCATCGCACCTTATCAATACGTTACACGAACTGTGTGATGAGATTGATTTTCTGGATGGTCATACCATTCGGAAAAGATATATCCAGGCATCAATTGATGAGATAGAGCAGGATATTCTTAACAGAAAATATTAACCTAAAGATAACGTACTGATAACATAAACTCTTGTTCTTTGCGCATACTTTTGCAGCGTAAGTATAATGTAATATTTATAGCCTATGAAGAAAAGTTCTTATAAATACGGTCGTATATTTTATTATGGATTATTGGTTGGTGCTGCAATTGGAATGCTTATAATGTCGTATTATCTTATATGTAATAATACACCACTATAAAGATTTACGTTGGTTATGAGAATGAAGTTTATAATTTCAGGTATTCTGATTGCTGCTATCGGGCTGGTACTGTCGCACACGTACCGCCCGTATGTATATGAGAACCATATCAATGATTTTCATCTGGCAGATGTTATAGGTAGTGTCGTTTGCGTACCTGCTGCGGTATTATGCGCTTATGGCATTGATAACAGATACTCAATAAAGCAATATACAATAGGGGCTGCAATAGTCTATATTGCATACGAGTTTCTCGGACTTTTTCATATACATGGCACTTTCGATGTATATGATATCATTGCCATAATAATAAGTAGCCTTGTGTTTTACCGATTGTGTCTGTCATTTGGAGTTTCAAGCGGCAGATAGATGGTAAATTCCGTAAATTCTCCTTCTGTGCTGTTGACGAATATTCTTCCATCATGCGCCTTTATCACCTGGTCAACAAAGTTCAGGCCCAGTCCGAAACCTGAAGCTCCGTTTCTGCGGCTGCGCCTTGCCGCCGCTGCGCGTTCATACTTCTGGAAAATGACTTTCTGGTCGGCTTCGGATATGCCCAGACCATTGTCACGTACTTTCAGGATGGTGTAGCGTTCGCTTTCTTCAGCCGTGATGTTAATTTCCACACTCTCTTTTGAGTACTTTATGGCATTGTCAATCAGATTGCTTATTACTTCACCCAGATAATCGTTGTCGGCATAAGCTGTTTTGGCCTGCAAGCTGATTATAAAGTTTACAGGTTTCTGTGCTTTGGCCTTGAATTTTTCTGTCAGTTTCTCTATTATTGGAGTAAGCTCAACTTCTGTTTTGTTCATCTCCAGTTTATGGTTCTCCAGCTTTGAGATGGTAAGTATCTTGTTGGTGAGAGCAAACAGATGATCTGTCTCGCTTTTTGCTATACTCATATATTTGTTCTTTATCTCCGGTTTGGAATCAAGCCTTCCGCTTTCCAGCATATCCTGCACCATCATAATTGTGCTGAGAGGTGTTTTCATGTCATGCACCATAGCATAAGAGAAGTCTTCACGGATTTGGGATATCTTGTTTAGTCGGAATATCATTTTTATTTGAAGGAGAAGACAGTAAATAACAAAAATAAGAAGTATTGTAGTGGAAATTAGCAATACCCCCATCTTCTTAAATATAAATGTTTCTGGGTTTTTCAGTGTTGCTGCAATAACTAAACTATAGTCAGGTCTAATAGGTATGTATTTGGTTTCTATATTAAAAATAGACTTATTTGTTTCCCCTATTTGTTTCGTTATTTTTGTTCCTTGAATTATATAAACCGATGGCTCATTATATATGCCTTCTTCTTGTAAAAGTTGTTTATAATTAAAGGTAATGGAATCTAGCGATATTGGCGCGCCAAGTTGTATTAATGATTCTTGCATATAAGCAAATTCTGGAATGTTTTTTCCATTTTCACTCTCAGGTCTGCTTTGTACTATAGTTCCTTCCGGTAAAGTACCTAATCTAAAGAATGTTTCTTTATTTATAGCGTTTTCTAATACGTCGCTTATTTTTATGATGATTTCTTTTTTTGTTGATATATACGAATTATATAACCAAACAGATTGTAAAAAAAGTAGGATAAATAACCCTAATATAGTAATGATGCTTATATATTTGTTCATATTCAAGATTTTTGTGCAAATATAATAATACCAATCTCATTACATACAAAATTGTAGGCTTGAATTATTTTAACAGAGTAAATAAGCACATAGTATTTAACCTAAAGATAACGTAGTGATAACATAAAATCTTGTTCTTTGCGCATACCTTTGCAATATGAAAATAATTGGAAAAACTAAAGAGTATCTTATATAGGATTCGATAACATAATCTACAGCTGTAAATAATTTACTATAATAATTATTCTATTTCATTGTATGAATAAAAAAGGAAATAAAAAGTTAAGTTTTGCAACTTGTTTGTTGTGGGGGATGTTATTTGGAATCATTTTGGGTGTTTCGATGGATAAGTTGGCTGTAGGTATTGCATTAGGAAATATGTTTGGTATGATGTATTACTTATTTTTTGCCAATTCAGATAAAAACTTAAATGATGAAAATAAAGAAGATTCTTAAAATCATGATATCATGATAGACAATAATACTTTCCATAAAATACCGGTAAGCTTCTCTGATGAAAGTTACAATAAATATCAGAATGAGGTAATGAATCTGTTGCATTTTATCAGGGCATTCCATCCTATCAGTATAGTTAATCCTGAAAGATTCAACATATATAAAGGACAGGCAGAGAAAGTATGCCGTGAGATGAAAGATGTGAAAGACTTGCACCACTTCCAGTTTGCCTTGAACTCTCTGTTAGCCATACTTGAAGACGCACATACTTATTTCATGCCTAAAGATGGATTAATGTATCCATACGAGATAAGATATTATGAAGGCTGTTTTTATCTGTATGCCATAGATTCAGAATATCCTGATTTCACGGGAAAAGAGATTGTTTCCATTAATGACATATCCGTTAAAAGTATCAGGTTGGCTATGCGTAAGGCAATGCCCTCGGAGAATGAAGTAAAGGCAGGGCTATGGAGTTTTTATCTGAACCGCAAAGCATTTCTGCATCAGGTAGGAGTAGATACTTCAAAGGGAGTTTGTCTTGGCTTTCACGATGGAAATAGTCTGCTTTTTGAGTCGGAAACAGAGAATCGCTCCGGATGGCATCAGGTGAAGTTCCCTCCATATCCTGTTACAGTGAAGCGTGATGATTTGTTTTCTTATCAGATAATTGAAGATATATGCTATCTGCAATTTAATGCGATGTATGATTTGCAGTCGTATTTGCAACTATGTCAGATTACGGGTACCAAAGTTGAGGATAATTATTTGAACTTCCTGCCGTCATTTCTTGAATTTATAGATAAGATGGATGCCGATATAAAGCAACATCATATACGGAAACTGGTGGTGGATATGCGTTATAATGGTGGAGGAAACAGTATGCTTGGCGACCAGCTTCTTCAATATCTTGGGGTTGATACGTACAGTATATCAAAATATAAGACATTTGTCAGAAAGTCTGATTTTCTTTTCAAGTGCATGCCTGATCTCTATGATTGCAGCAAAGGCAACCCCGGAGAACTTATTCCGATGGAAGATTGTGAGAACTTGCCATTCCTTCCCAAAATAAAGAACCGTTTTGAAGGAAAGGTAATATTCATACAAGGTCAGAACACCTTCAGCAGTGCAAATTATTTGCTTACAACTATAAAGGATAATCATCTTTTCCCCATTATAGGGACTCCGACTTCGCAGAAACCAACTTGCTTTGGTGATGTATTGCCGGTTGAACTGCCATATACAGGTACAAAGGGATACATAAGTCATTCTTTTTTTGAAAGACCGGATGTGAACCGTAATGAGGAGGATTGTTTATATCCTGATATCCAAATATCTATGTCTATGGATGAAAGGTTGAAGGGTATTGATAAATGCTGGGAATGGGTTGAAACGAATTTGTCTGATGAGTGAAGCATTAACCTAAAGATAACGTAGCGATAACATAAACTCTTGTTCTATGCGCTTACCTTTGTTGCATAATAATAACTGGAAAAACTAAAAAGTATGAACAATAAATATAAATACTATTTGATCAGTGGACCGATTTTAGCCTTAGGACTTATGCTCGGTGCAGCAATCGGAGCAAATGTTGGAAACATTAAAATAGGAATAGCCTTTGGAATACTCGTCGGAGTTCTTATTAGTACATTGTCCATTTTCCTGGTTGTTTATACAAAAAAGAAGTAATCAAATTTGACTATTTAATATAAATAGAATTATGAATAAGATTAAGCCTGATAAAAAACTTGTAAGATATTGCGAGGTTATTTCTATGATAACAATAATAGCCGCAGCTATGTACGGATTTCCTAATATACTGGAACTTTGTTATGAGATGGGAAAAGATGATAGCGGCACATTTATATGGCACGCCCTCGTAGTGGGTATAGAAAGCTATGCCATAATGTTTATTGGTGTTCTTTCATACGTTATGGTATATAATGTAAGAAAAGGAAACATTTTCAGCAGGGTAAATAAACGTATCCTGAATGCTATAGGAATTTCAACTACATTATCTGGAGTACTGATAAGTGTTATATCTCATTTAAGTCCTCTTGAAATGCCTACTGAAGTATGTGTACTGTTTATAATATTAGGTATGATGTTTGTACTTATAGCCTATATTTTTGAGATAGGGATACGTATGAAAGAGGATATAATCATTTGATAATTGATATTTCTCTACTTTGGAGGGCTATCTGTGAGAACCTGAGCTACCAGTCGGGAGGTATTAAGGAATGCAGGGATGAATGATGTCTTAACCTAAAAATAACGTAATGATAACATAAGATCTTGTTCTTTGCTCATACCTTTGCAGCTTAAAAATAACAGGAGAACATATGAAAACAAAAAATGGAAAGAGAAGTAAAAGCTTATAATTTGTATAAGAAACTTTCATATATTGATGGCAACCTGCCGGAAAGTGTAAGACATGATTTGAATATAGATGAATTATGTGAAAAAATCGATTATACATCCTCATGTATAGGGAGGCAATACCTATATCATTTACTTTGTATAGATAAGGTGTCATCTGTAAATAAGCACGAACGGCTGATTGAGTACTTACAAAAAAACTTTTCAATACGTAAACGTGTGTCTGAAATTCTGGGTAAAATAAATAAGCCAGAAACTTACACGATTGTTGATTTATTATCGGATAATACTTGTTATTCAAATCGGTATTTATTTTTACTTCAAGTATGCCGTTGGCTTCCGTTATTATTCTTAATCTGGATGTTGGTTGCTGCAACTTCAGCTTTACCATTAATATTATTCCTTTTGTCTTATATAGGAAATGCTTTTTTACATTATAGGCAAAAGAGCAGACTTTCGTGCTATTATTTTTCTATCCCTCAACTTTATCGTCTTTTACTTGCAGCTGACAAATTGGCCCAAATAGATGAGTTCTTTAAAACAGATACCACAATAGGAGATTGTTTGAGCAGATTGAAGAAACTAAAAAAAATGCTACATTCATTCCGGTTAGGAATTGCATTACAAAGTGAATCTGCTTTATTGCTTTATTTAATTACAGAATTGGCGAATATTTTTACATTGTATGCGGCTTTGAATGTGGCAGAATCTTTTCTTTACATTAGAGATAAACGAAAAGAAGTCGAGCATGTTTTCGAGTTTGTGGGTCTTATAGACGTATTATGTTCATTATCGTTTTTCCGAGACAGTCTTCCATATTGGTGTAAACCGACAGAAAATAGAAATGAAGAAATGTTGTATGCTCGCAGTATTTGTCATCCATTAATAGATAATTGTGTTCCTAATGACTTAGCCTTGTCCGAAAAATCGATTATTATAACAGGTTCCAATATGTCAGGGAAAACAAGTTTTATCCGCACAATAGCAGCAAATCTGCTTCTTGGTAAAGTATTGAACACTTGTTTTGCTAAAGAATTTCGCATAGACCTATCTCGTAGAATCTATTCGGTTATCCATACTGAAGATGACCTTATCCGGGGAAAGAGTTTTTTCCTTAAAGAAGTTGAGAACGTAAAGAAAGCTATTGATATGTCAAATGACGGAAAATATCTTTTGGTATTTGATGAATTATTTAAGGGTACGAATACTATAGAGCGGATAGCGATTAATTATGCTTTGTTGTCAGATTTTGCACAATCCGATCACATTATTCTTGCGTCTACACACGATAATGAAATCACCACCTTATTGCAAGATAAATATGATTTATATTACTTTTCAGAAACAGTAGCGGATACTCAACTGGAGTTTGATTATAAATTGAAAAAAGGAGTTGACAGAGAGGGGAATGCTATAAAAATATTGAAGTTATATAAGTATCCAGATTCTGTTGTATCTATGGCAGAGAGATTAAGGTTAAATTATAAAAATAAGGCATTAACCTAAAGATAACGTGGTGATAACATAAACTCTTGTTCTTTACACATACCTTTACAATATAAGTATAATGTAATATTTTATAGCCTATGAAAAAAAAATCTTATAAATACGGTCGTATATTTTATTATGGATTATTGGTTGGTGCTGCAATTGGAATGCTTATAATGTCGTATTATCTTATATGTAATAATACACCACTATAAAGATTTACGGTGGTTATGAAAATGAAGTTTATAATATCAGGTATTCTGATTGCCACTATCGGGCTGGTACTGTCGCACACGTATCGTCCATATGTGTATGAGAACCATATCAATGATTTTCATCTGGCAGATGTTATAGGCAGTGTCGTTTGCGTACCTGATGCATTACCGATTGTGTCTGTCATTTGGAGTTTCAAGTGGCAGGTAAATGGTAAATTCTGTAAATTCTCCTTCTGTGCTGTTGACGAATATTCTTCCATCATGCGCCTTTATCACCTGGTCAACAAAGTTCAGGCCCAGTCCGAATCCTGAAGCTCCGTTTCTGCGGCTGCGCTTTGCCGCCGCTGCGCGTTCATACTTCTGGAAAATGATTTTCTGGTCGGCTTCGGATATACCCAGACCATTGTCGCGTACTTTCAGTATGGTGTAGCGTTCGCTTTCTTCAGCCGTGATGTTTATTTCCACACTCTCCTTTGAGTATTTGATGGCATTGTCAATCAGATTACTTATTACTTCACCCAGATAATCGTTGTCGGCATAAGCTGTTTTAGCCTGCAAGCTGATTATAAAGTTTACAGGCTTCTGTGCTTTAGCCTTGAATTTTTCGGTCAGTTTCTCTATTATAGGAGTAAGCTCAACTTCTGTCTTGTTCATCTCCAGTTTATGGTTCTCCAGTTTGGAAATTGTAAGTATCTTGTTGGTGAGAGCAAACAGATGTTCTGTTTCGCTTTCCGCTATGTTCATGTATTTGTTCTTTATCTCCGGTTTGCCTTCCAGTCTTCCGCTTTTCAACATATCCTGCACCATCATAATCGTGCTTAGAGGTGTTTTCATGTCATGGACCATGGCGTATGAGAAGTCCTCACGGATTTGGGAGATTTTGTTTTGCTTTGATATAATTTTTATTTGATATACTATGCATCCTATTATAAAAATCATCATTATTGCTGTTGCAATAATGAGTATCAACATTTGTCTAAAAATATTGTAATACGGAATTGTGATAATGGCTTGTACGTTTGATGAATTATCTAGCTTTATCGGTATTGGTTGTGTCCTAATAATGCCAAGTCGTTTAATATTCCCTTGTCGTGTTGTTTCTACAACATTTCCGTTTTTGACTTTTTCAATATACAAATCGGAATTTATTTTATGCTTAGAAAGCATCTCCTTAAAAATAGAATCCAGACGATTAATATTATTAGTAATGCCATATGTTCCTAAGCTTTCTAATAAATAAGTTACCTCTGGGTATGTTTCTGTATTCTTGGTTCTTGGGGCACCGAGAAATTTTGTTCCTTTTGGAAGTTCTGAAAAATGTGATGTCGCTTCTTCGAATGTTGCTTTCGCAAACAAATTATTGATGGATTCTTCTAATTGGTTTTTATATAGATAGAAGGAGTTTCTAAGCCATATCCCTTGGAGTGTTAATGCAAAAAATATACTTATGATGGTTATAACTCTAATATAAATACGTTGCATAATTAACAGAAAACATTGTGATAACGATAAGTTATTAGGTGTAGAAAGTTTAACTTTTACCTTCGCAAAGGTAACAATTAGAAATTGTAATTATATGAAAACGGAAAGAAAATGTAAGCGAATAGTTTTTTTGAAGAATGCTCAAAAATTAATTGTAGAGAATCGGAGCTGATAGGTTGGCTAGAAATAAATGGTGTTTGGATTGCTGGAACAGTGAATGAATATATCCAGATATAACATCAGTAAAAGGAAGTTGAATAGAAAAATTTTGAAGGTTGTATTAACCTAAAGATAACATGGTGATAACATAAACTCTTGTTCTTTGCGCATACCTTTGCAGCATAAGAAATAACAAAAGAATTCTAACTTAAAAATTAAATTATTATGATAGCAGAATTAATCATTTCAGCAGTCGCATCGGTGTCTTTATCAACTCCTAAAGTAGTTTATAATGTAGCCTCAGAAGATAAGAAAGTTACAAATATTGAGGCCTATTCTGTAAGTGATGGTAAATATCTTAAACGTATGTATAAGATAAACTTCATCTATAACGCAGATGGTGAAGTTACCGATAAGAATACTTATCAGTGGGATGAAAGAAATTCCGGTTATATATTGAAGGAGACTGAAAAGTTTACCAAATAAAATCTTTCAATTTCTCTCTTAAAAGTTTAACTCTATAATCCCTGATGTTCTATATGGTTTATTCTGGATATCAGGGATATATAAAAGTTCAGCATGTTCTATCAATATACCTAAAAATATAAATCAGACGATGGATAAGACTAAAACATGGAAAATAATTGCATCAATTTTTATGTTGATGGTTATTGGAATCCTATTAAAAAATATCAATCTATCTAATATAAGTTATATTGTTTTCGTTCCTGTTATTTTATTATTAGGAATGATTTTTGAAAAACAAAATATTTATAGGGGATGGTTGATCTCTACAATTTTTGCTGCTTTATATTCCTTTATATGGTATTTCTTTAACCCGGAAAAAGCATTAGCTGCTATCACTTGGATTTCAGCAGGTTCATTTATTTCATTGATAGTGATTTTTTTACTTAAACATATTAGAAAGGTTCGATAGAGTATTCGTTATTAAAATTAGAGTAAGTTTGATGAATTCTGAATAAGGTAAGCCGTATGTCAATTGTTCTCATTGCATTGAGACACGGCTTACTTGGAAAGCAGCAATTGCACTTAAATCTTTTTGTGTTTTACCGATTATGTCCGTTATTTGGAGTTTCAAGCGGCAGATAGATAGTAAATTCCGTAAATTCTCCTTCTGTGCTGTTTACGAATATTCGTCCATCATGCGCCTTTATCACCTGGTCAACAAAGTTCAGGCCCAGTCCGAAGCCTGAAGCTCTGTTTCTTCGGCTGCGCTTTGCTGCCGCTGCACGTTCATACTTTTGGAATATGATTTTCTGATCGGCTTCTGATATGCCCAGCCCATTGTCTCGTACTTTCAGGATGGTGTAGCGTTCGCTTTCTTCAGCCGTGATGTTAATTTCCACACTCTCTTTTGAGTACTTTATGGCATTGTCAATCAGATTGCTTATTACTTCACCCAGATAATCGTTGTCGGCATAAGCTGTTTTAGCCTGCAAGCTGATTATAAAGTTTACAGGCTTCTGTGCTTTAGCCTTGAATTTTTCGGTCAGTTTCTCTATTATAGGAGTAAGCTCAACTTCTGTCTTGTTCATCTCCAGTTTATGGTTCTCCAGCTTTGAGATGGTAAGTATCTTGTTGGTGAGAGCAAACAAGTGGTCTGTCTCGCTTTCCGCTATGTTCATGTATTTGTTCTTTATCTCCGGTTTGCCTTCCAGTCTTCCGCTTTTCAACATATCCTGCACCATCATAATTGTGCTTAGAGGTGTTTTCATGTCATGCACCATGGCGTATGAGAAGTCTTCACGGATTTGGGATATCTTATTGATTTTTGATATTATTCTTACTTGATAGATTATGCAGAATACAACAAAAATGAGAAGTATAGTTGTGGAAACTAAGAGTATCCCCATTTTTTGAAAAAAGAATTTATTTGGATTAATAATTTGGGCTTTAATAACATATGAGAAGTCACTTCTAATAGGAATTTTCTGTGTTTCGACATAAAAAAATGAATAATGTGAGTTCCCTTTATTTTGTATAATACTATCCCCTTTTAATAGATATAGACAAAAGTGATTATTAATATTTTCTTCTTCTAGAATCTGTTTATAATATTTTGCTATTGTATCCAAAGAAATAGGTTTCCCAAGTTCATCTAATGATTCTTGCATATAAGCAAATTCCGGTATATCTTTTCCACTATCACTTTGGGGCCTACTTTTAACCATTGTTCCTTGTGGTAAAGAACCCAATCTGGAAAATGTTTCAGCATTAATAGCATTCTCTAACAGATGACTTGTTTTAAATACTATTTCATTTTTGTTAAATTGGTACGAACTGTATAACCATATAATTTGTATTAGGACTAATATAAAAAGACCTGATATCGTTATTATTTTTATATATTTTCTCATTTAGCAGTTTTATTGCAAAGTTAATAACATTAAGTATATATCTCACTAAAGATTCTGCAGAAAACTTCTTAACCTAAAGATAACGTAGTGATAACATAATTCTGTAGGGCGACAATTTATCTTTGTAGCATTAAAACAAATAAAGAAATTCAATTAAAGTTTATAACTATATGAAAATAACAGTGAGAAACAAGGTAAAAATGACGCTTTTGTTAGTTATCGTCATTGGATTTGTAGGTGGACTTTCCTATTTTATTTATGGTGTGGCACAAATGTATAAAATAAACACATGGCAAAATGCTATTGGAAAAGAATTGCCAAGTAAATTTAAAGAAATATTACCCCTTAAAAGGAGTTCTAAAGGTTGGTTTTACATAACTGGCAAAGTAGGAATGCATAAAAGAGATTTTATTCTGGACACTCAAGCTAGAAGTATGGCAAGGATTGAGAATCTTTTGTCACTACATGCAAATCATTGGGGAACTTATCCTAGAGCCGTGAAAAACTTATATGGGCAACAGGAGAAATATGCTTTATATACATTGGATAATGTAGGTATAGGAGATAGTTTGTTATTGTATAAGCCGTTATTTAGTGGTATAACACAAACGAATGCTTTATATGGCTTGTTGGATAAAGATTTATTAGGTAAAGATGTATTGCAGCATTTTGTGTGGAAATTTTCTTTGGATTATGATGAACTGACTTTATTTTCAAATTCAGATGCCAATATGCTTCGTGAAGAAGCCTGTAATTACACGAAAATCGAGAATGGTTTGGAAGAGGGAATACCGTTGCTGTTTGAATCGGTGAAAGAATTATATAAATACCACTTCGATTTAGGTTATGAGGGGTATATCAGCATTAATAAGGAATTGTATGAAAAGTTGAAAAAAAAATATCCTCAGAAGAAATACCTGGTCAAGAGGAATGAAAACCTTGTGGACACCACGTTCATGCTGACTAACGTACCGATACGAATCAATGATTTGTTTGTTCCAGATTGTAAGGTGACTTATCGTCCCGGATTTGACACAAACTTATTGGGAGTCGGATTCATCGAAAGATTTAACTTCATACTTGGCTATCAAAAGGGTGATAAAATAATAGCAAAAGAAGATCTTTACTTGCAGCCACGAAAAACTACGTCAAAATCCAATGATTTTGTGTATTGTCCATCAAAGGGCTTTGACGTGGAATATTCAGAGGATGGAGCATTCGTATCATTTTTAGAAATAAATGGGGAAGCAAGTCGTAAAGGGTTGAAAATAGGTGACAAGGTGCTGGAAATAAATCATGGCGCTGTCTGTCTGAGTGCAGATTCCATAAAACTCGGAAAAGTTACATTACACATCAATAACTGTAATGAGTTAGAGTTAAAAATAAAGAGAAATAATAAAACCGTTTATATGAATATTTGATACATCTTGTTTCGGCAAAGTTACTTAATTTGATAATTATAAAATCATAATATGTATTTGATAAGAATAGAATTATATACAGTAATGAGAATAAGAAATATCACATTAACAGAACTTTCGGAGAAAACAGGGCTAACTATCTCTAACCTTTCCAATATAAAGAATAATCGTATAACCTCTATCAGATTCTCTACACTTGAAAAATTATGTAAGGTTTTAGACTGCCAACCTTGTGATATTTTAGTATATGAAACTTCTTAACCTAAAGATAACGTAGCGATAACATAAACTCTTGTTCTTTGCGCATACCTTTGCGGCATAAGAATAACGAAATAACATAAAACATTTCAATTATGAGAAGAATGATGAAACTGGCTTTTATAGCCATTGCAGGATTTGCCTGCTTGCCGGTAGCTGTCAGGGCACAGCAGATGCCTCTGGTACCGGTGGACAAGGAAGTGAGAATAGGTAAACTGGATAACGGACTTACATACTATATCCGTCATAATGAATATCCGAAGAACCAGGTGGACTTCTATATCGCCCAGAAGGTGGGTAGTATCCTTGAAGAGGACAACCAGCGCGGATTGGCGCATTTCCTTGAACACATGTGTTTCAACGGAACAAGGAACTTCCCGGGCAGCTCTATGATCAAATGGCTGGAGTCTGTAGGTGTGAAGTTCGGTTATAACCTGAATGCCTATACGAGCATTGATGAAACTGTATATCGTATCTCCAGTGTACCTACAGAACGTATCGGGGTGCAGGATTCATGTCTGATGATTCTGTCCGACTGGGCTGACGGCCTTTTGCTCGAAGGTAAGGAGATAGACGAGGAACGTTCCGTTATACATGAGGAATGGAGAAGCCAGCTGCCCCCGAATATGAGAATAATGGAGAAACTGCTTCCGGAGATATATCCTGACAGCAGATACGGACACCGACTTCCTATAGGAACCATGGAAGTGGTGGACAATTTTCCACATCAGGCTCTTCGGGACTATTATGAAAAGTGGTACCGTCCTGATTTGCAGGGTATAGTTGTGGTGGGTGACATTGATGTGGACCGCATAGAAGGCAAGATCAAGGAACTGTTCTCAAAGATTGAGAAGCCTGTAAACCCGGCAGAGAGGGTTTACTACCCTGTGGCCGACAATGAAAAGCCTATTGTCGCTTTCGGGTCGGATAAGGAGCAGGATAAATATGTTGCTCAGATTATGTTCAAGTATGATGCCCTGCCTGATTCATTGAAGGGTACAATGGCTGATGTTACAACCTCTTATCTGCTTGATATGGCCCAGATGATGCTTCAGATAAGACTGAACGAACAGGGACAGAAGGCGGATGCTCCGTTTGCGGCGGCTTCTGCATTTTACGGTGAGTTTATTATGGCAAAGACGAAACAGGCTTTCCAATTTGCTATGCTTCCAAAAGGTAACAGTTTCGACGAAGGACTGAAGGCTGTCTATCGTGAGGCTCTCCGTGCCAAGAGGGGAGGATTTACCGCCACTGAATATGCGCGTTGCCGTACAGAATATCTTTCTCAGCTTGAAAAGGCATATAACAACCGTAATCAGCAGGAAAACAAGACTCTTGCAGAATCGTACGTGCGTAATTTCATTGACAAGAAGCCTATTCCGGGTATAGAAACGGAATATCAGATGATGAGTATGATTGTGAATCAGATACCTGTGGAAGCTGTAAATCAGGTATTCTCGCAGATAGTTTCGGACAAGAACCTCGTTGTTCTCGGTATGATGCCGGAACGTGAAGGTGAAACCTGTCCTAAGGATGAAGATATACTAGCATTGCTTTCTCAGGTGGAAGCCGAAAACATTGCTCCTTACGTGGACAATGTGAAGGATGAACCATTAGTAAGCGAATTGCCGGCAGCCGGAAAGGTCGTGAAAGAAAACATGCTTTCTGATGCCGGAGCCAAGGAATGGATTCTTTCAAATGGTGCCAAGGTTATATTGAAGAAGACTGATTTCAAGGCTGACGAAATCAATATGATGGCTGTGGCAAAAGGCGGTACTTCGGTTTATGGAAACGACAAGACTGCGGACTTGATGTTTATGCCTGCTGTATTGGAACAGCATGGATTGGGAAATTTTACTAATTCCGATCTTTCAAAACTACTTGCCGGAAAACAGCTTTCTCTGAAAATTACGTTGGATGACTATGTACGCAGTCTGTCAGGAAACACTACGCCAAAGGACCTGAAGACTTACATGGAAATGATATATATGAACTTCACAGGACTGACAGTAACACCGGATGAATTTGTCGCCATGCAGAATCTTTATAAAGGAGTCATTCAGAATCAGGAGCAGAATCCGAGCTTCGTATTCCAGAAGAAGGTGCAGGAGTTCCTTTACGCATCGCCTAACAAGCAGGTGTTCGGTGTAAGTGATATAGAGAAGGCAAACCGTGAGAATATCCTTTCCATCATCCGTGAGCAGCTTGCCAATGCAGCCGAATTTACATTTGTATTCAGCGGAAACTTTAATGAAGCGGAATTAAAGACACTGGTTGAGCAGTACATAGCCTCCCTGCCTTCTGTAAAGGGAAAGAAACAGGAACTGAAACATAACAGTGCTGTTGAAATCAAGGCTGGCAGCGAAGAGAAGGAGTTTGCCATGAAGATGGAAGTACCTCAGGGAAGTGCGGCCGTTGTAATCAGCGGAAAGATGCCTTATTCATTCAAGAACAGGCTGATGGCTACCATGTCGGCACAGATAATCTCTACACGCCTTCTGAATGAAGTCCGTGAGAAGGAAGGTGCTGTATATAGCATATATACCCAGGGCTCTCAGGAAAGACTCTCTGAAATGTCAGTTACATATCAGACTATATTCCAGGTTAAGCCTGAAAAGAAAGACCGTGCGCTTGAAATCATCCGCAGCGAGTTTGAGAAGCTGGCAAAGGAAACACCTGTAGAGGAACTTGACAAGGTGAAGGAGTTTATGGTGAAGCAAATCACTGAAGACGAACATACCAACAGCTACTGGTGCTCGATGATGGCCGGCAACGAGCTTCTGCCTTCCGGAATCTGTGTAAAGGCTGAACAGACCATACTGTCCATTACACCAGAAGAACTGTCCGGCTATGTTAATGAAGTAATGAAGCAGAATAACTATAGGGTTCTGGTAATGATGCCAGAAGGCAAGTAGGATACTATATCTTTTAATGCAAAACTCTTTGACAAGTTAAGGCAAAGAGTATATTGAAAACAAACTTTCAATCAGCTGTTAAGCATAATATAGCTGGCACAATATAACAGCAATAAAACAAGGGAAGAACAACATGGATAATGTCCGTTCTTCCCTTGTTTTTTGATTATGTGACATATTCAAAGACAAAAGTATTTCTTTATGTGACGGAGGAATGGGGTAGGTTCCTTGTCGATAGAGTAAGGGTTTCCCCATTTGGAGATTCCGGACACGGATTCTGCGTATGTGATGTGCAGGCGTTTCTTTGCCCTGGTCATGGCCACATAGAAAAGTCTTGCGGATTCTCTGATTTCTTCCGGAGTCTTCTTGTCAAAGAACGGATAGACACCATCGGTAGCTTCGAAGATGATCACGTTCTCAAACTCCAGGCCTTTTGCCTTGTGGACTGTAGAGACGAACACCTTTTCTGTTATACATGAGCTGTCACACAGGTCGGCTTCACGGAAGGTAGTTATATCGAGAAGGTGGGCTGAAAGCTGCTCCTTCAGGCTCGGTGTCTTCTCTGGAAAGATTACATCGTTACGGAGGAAGCTGAAGATGTACTGCATCTTCGGGTTTGCCGCTATCCACTCCTTCTGTATGAATGTACCGTAAAGATGCTCCAGCTCGTCAACAAGCAGAGGAGTTTCAAACGATCTCTGGTAGAGACGGCTGAGTGTTCCGTGATAGATGTTGGCATAGGCTCTACGGAACAGCTCGGCCACGGCAGAGTTGTTCTGAAGGCAGTCGATGTGCTGCTGCA
>artificially_reared_2__coassemble_341_pt1 | contig 26264 bp, 23 predicted proteins | sample artificially_reared_2__metabat2_high_PE_035 | metagenome-assembled genome bin artificially_reared_2 | reverse complement strand
AATTAAATGAGTACAGCGATGAATGAAAGAAAAATCATAGATAGAAAATACATTTTGAGTATCTTGCAGTGATTGACGATAAAGAGTGTCGTAATTATAAGTTGGCTTATCTCCATGTTTATGCGTGGTTGATAAGCCATTTTTTGTAATTAAAACTTTAAGAGGGAAATAGCGAAATTGGATATGGAACAAATATAAAATATAGGATTTATAATCAGTTATTATAATCATCTGACGATAAGTATTCTAAGAAAAATTAGTTTTATTCTCAGAAATTACATAAGTTTTGTATTTATAATCTTCATAATAGTGAAGATTAATAGTTAAAAATATATGTAACTATCATTATAATGATATATAAATGCGGTTTATATGGTGGATTTCTATGAATACTTGAGAAAGTCATTGATTATCATATACATATTCTTCACATAGGAGAAGTCGCATTTTCTATTTACGAAACATATCGGCTCATTATGGTTGATCCAGTTGCGCAGTTCACGAACCTGCACTATAATATTGTTAATCTCCTTTCGTTCGTATCCGTAAGGCAGCTTCTTGAAAATCCGGCATGGGACACCAGTCAAAAGCACATAATGGTGCGTTTCATAAAAACTGTTCCAGAATCCCAAGGTCTGTTCAGCTATTATCTTGCCAGTCGTAACCTTGACACCCTGGTCGGCTATTTTCTTTTCTGCTTTCAGAACTTCTTTTAAGATATAGTCATTGGTAATTTTTTTCTTTGTCCGCTTGTTTGTATATGTAAGGGAAGAAGCAACCATGAATCCGGCCTTCTGGTTGATAATCCAGTTTCCGATGCAGTTATTTAGAAAATCTCGACAAACATTGGTATTCAATAAGTTCAAAACTTGTTTGAAAAACTCAGATACACGTAAGATACAATATTGTAGTATTTAAAAATCTGATAATCAAAGTATTAGAAATGCTTCGCAATTTCCGAAAGCCTTTGACTCTATACAAATGTATGAAAAAAATGGTATATTTCCCAAGCTTTTTCAATATTTTCTACAAGGTACAAAAAGTGGAGTATTCATATTCATTTTATTGCATATTCATATATTTAATATATTATTCTTGTTGGCGATTTATCTTTTTCTGAGTACGATTATAAAATGTTATCTGTCTTTTATTATATTTCTTTGATTTTCCGTATTTTTGTAATATTAAGAATTTAAATGTTTTCAATATGAAGTTAAATTTACCATATCCTTCTGATTGGGCAGACTTTCAAGATTTATGCTTTCGATTGTGGAAAGAAATGTGGGGAGATCCATATGCCCATCTTAATGGACGTAATGGACAATCCCAGAATGGCGTAGATATATGGGGGAAAAGTATGTTTGAACATGGCTATTCTGGTGTTCAATGCAAAGGTAAAAACGGAAATTATCAAAGTAAATTGACTACTGTTGAAATTGATAATGAATGCAAAAAAGCTGTTACTTTCCGACCAAATATTAAATCGTTTGTTATGGCTACAACATCACCAAGAGATGTAGATATTCAAAAATATTGTCGTAACCTTAATGAACAAAAACTATATCCTTTTTCTGTGGATGCTTGGGCATGGGATGATATTGAAGATGAGGTACAATGTCGCCCGACAATAATGGAACGCTTTTATCCAAATGTAAAAGAAGCATCTTTACTACATGAGATTCAAATTCCTATTTTTGCAACAGTTGATAAATTTCATGCTTTTTTTTCACGTCCAGGACTTTTAAATAACCTTAATCCTCTAGCCATTAATATCTTGAAAGATCTTGCTTATGAAATTGCTATTAATGCTTTTGAATATGGCCATGCTAGTACATTCGGGATAAAAGTAGAAAATGATAGTGTTATTTTTACTGATAATGGTCATAAATTCGATTATTCCACACTGTTAGAGAATCATGGAAATGGAGGAAAAGCCACTATGGGATATGCTGCCGAGTTATTTGGAATTACTTATAGATATGAGACAAAAAATATACTGGAAATATCACTGCCTAAAAACTTGAATTTTCCGAAAAATGATTCTAAGTATACTATAAATTTTAATGCAAATGAAATTTATGGTCGCGTGCAGACAGAAGGATTTGTTTTAAATGAATTACGTAAGCTTCCAGCAGGTTGTAAAAAAATAATAGTTGACATATGTGGGCAGGTAAATCCTCCAATAAGCTGTTTATTCTATGTGATTGATATGCTATTATTAAAAACTGATGGTCAGAATATTGTTATCTATTTACCAGATAATATTTATTATAAAAAAATTATAATTGGTAAATATGGTGAATTGCAGAATATTGATGTCAGGTTTAAGGAGTAAATTACTACATAAAGATAAATTTCAGATAAAATGAGCAAAATAACAATATAGAATTATGAATAGAATTTATCTTATCATCTAATTTAAATATGATATTCAAATTTGCTATCTCTTTTTTTTTAATAATTGGTGCTTCCGATTTGATAGTGTATACAAAGGTGTTTTAATATAGTAAGGTAACAGTGTTTGCTAATGATAAACCTATGTGATTATTATGAGGAGTTAGAATATTTTTTATTGTGGTTTCTATAATGCTTTAGAAAACAAATATAAGTATTAAATAAATAATTCTATTCTCTATTTCAATAGGATTATAGACAAATTAACCTGTAATTTTATTTTTATACAAATATTATAAAGTAAAACTAATGATTTATACATATGGAACCAGTATATATAGACTTGCACATACATACCTCTAAAGATGCTAATAACCCTAATTTGGAGTATGATATTGCTGAACTTGTAAGACGGATTAAAGATATAAATGGTAATTCGGACTATTTAATTTCTTTTACAGACCATAATATGATTAATAAATCTGCATATATGAAAGCTAAGGCATTAGGAGTTAATGTAATACTTGGTGCAGAACTTCATATCAAGCTTCATGCAGATGTAAAATCGTATCATTGTCATATATTTTTTAATTCTTTAATAACAGAAGAGAATATTGATGGGTTAAATTTAATTTTAAACAAATTATATCCTAATAAATTACCTAATAGGGATGATGATAGTATTCCAGATATACAAGAAATTATAAATAGTTTTGATGGGTATGATTTTATGCTATTACCGCATGGATCGCAAGCTCATGGAGCTTTTAATTACTCTTTACATGAAGGAGAAAGGATTGATAACGCTATTAACAGAAGTATATATTATAATCAATTTGATGGGTTTACAGCTAGAAGCAATAGAGGGCTCGAAAATACGCAAAAATATTTCCAAAAACTCGGAATAGGGGAATTTGTAAATTTAATTACATGTTCAGATAATTACAATCCCCAAAAATATCCGGAACCTCATTCTAAAGAATCAGAACCTTTTATTCCAACTTGGATGTTTGCCGAACCGTCTTTTGATGGTGTAAGATTATCTTTATCAGAATCTACACGTTTAATATATCAATATGAAAAGCCTGTTAAAAAGTCGGAATTTATAACTTCTGTTAAGTTGATAAATGAAAATATTGATATTGATGTAAATCTTACGGAAGGGTTAAATGTAGTGATAGGTAGTTCTTCATCAGGAAAAACTCTCTTTGTAGATTCTATTGTTCGTGCTATTGAACAAAATTTTGAGTATACTAATTATATGAAATATGGTGTAGATAGTATTAAAGTCGTAAATCCTTCCGGAATGCATCCTTATTATATATCTCAAAATTTCATTTCTGAAAATATTAATAGTCGTCAGGAAAGGTCTATTGATAAAATAGAAATTCTTAAAAATATTTTTCCAGGTGATGAGAAAATAAACAAGCAGATTACAAACGTACTTAATAATCTTAATTTATATTTGTCTGAGTTATTTCAGTGTGTTGATACAATAGAAAGAACAAATAGAATACTTAATGCAATTCCTCATCCGGGGAAACTTATTATTTATGGTGCAATTAGGAAAAATCTATATCTTCCATTATTGCCATCTGAAGAAGAAATTAGCTTTGTTGCATATGAAAATGAACAATATGAGGAAGATATTCGAAATCTAAAAAGAATTGCATCCTTTTTAGATAATAATCCATTTACAAAAAAAATAGATAATGAATTGAATTTAGTTTTACAAGAACTTGAGGTAGCAAAAAATGCATATTCATTATTTCAAGAAGTAAACCAACTTATATCAAAGACTAAAATTGCGTATGATAATGAGTTGCAAAAAGTACAAGGGATTAATCAAGATAGAGTGGAAAATAAAGAAAGGTTATTAGATAATATTAAAACGTATATAAATGCTATAAAAAGATTTGATGAACTTAAAAGAATTATTTCAGATATTAATTATACTTATGATACTAATTGCGTAGAATCAATGGGCCATACATTATCTATCCGAAATAATTTTAAGTTTGATTTAAATGTAATGTTAGATTGTTTAAATAGGTACTTAAAGCCAAACTTTACTAGTTTAAAAGATATAACGCCGGAAAAGCTTTCAAGCATGAATTTCAAAGAAAGGCCTAAAGTTGAGTCTTATCAAGATCTTGCACAAAAAATCTATGTTTATTTGTGTGAGAAAAATACAAAATCATATCATATTCTATCAAAAAATAAAGAAGACTTTCATAGTTTGAGTCCTGGATGGAAAACTGCTATCTTGTTAGATCTTATTTTAGGCTATAAAGAAGATAATGCACCTATAATAATTGATCAACCTGAAGATAATTTAGCTGTAAAGTATATAAATGAGGATTTGGTTAAAACTATTAAACAAGTCAAAGATAGAAAACAGATTATATTAGTTTCTCATAATGCAACTATTCCAATGATGGCTGATGCCCAGAATATTATTTATTGTAAAAACGTGAATGGTAAAATTGTAATTCGGTCTGCATTATTAGAAGGACAGATAGAGGATCATAGAGTCTTGGATATAATTGCTGAGCAAACTGATGGAGGTAAAGCTTCTATTAAGAAAAGAGTAAAAAAATATAACTTGAAAAAATACAATTAATATGAAACTGAATTTTACTAAAAATGAGAACTCTGATGCACAAGTTAGTGTACTTGATGGAAATACAACAAAAGTGTTTTCTTACACAGATTTGATAAAATCTTTATTAAATAAAGAGAGTGTAACTTGTGATTTTTCTGCAGATTATACGGAAGAAGAGAAACAACAGGTCAATGATTTAATAAATAATATAATGGAGTTATCACAGAAATGAGACTACATATAATCAATATTTCGGTAAGTATTTACTTGATAAATTTAAGTTAAACGATAGAATATGAATTTTTCGATTCAAAAGATCATTGAGATTCTGTCAAAGTGAATCGTTAGGGAGTAAAGAATAGAGATGAGAAGTATTTGCTAACCAACTGAAAATATGGAAAGAAAGTGTTGTGTGATTTGTTGGATCTTAGTAAATTAGATGTTTATCACGACTTTTGATTATGACTAAAGAATCACTCATTATGCAATACCAATCAGAGTATAGAAATACTATCGAATCAGTTGTAAATATGAGCAAATATTTCACAAATGTATTCATGGGTGTAATAAAATTATTCATGACCATACCTGGGCACATCAATTTTATGCAAATTGGACGATAAGGATATTTCTCGGAACAGACATGCTGTAACAATTTTGAGAATGACTACTTTGAGTTGTTTCCCTTCAATAAAGCCATCATCAGGGAACGCCTTAAGATGATAGCAGTTGTTCCTTTTTTATTCTAAAATCAGACAACTAAATGCTTAGATTGGCTATTTTTAGCCCTGGTTAATAAGTGTGGACTGGAAATAACGGATATCGGAATTATAGACGTTAATAACCATGAGTGTATGACATTGTATCTGTGCAGACACTTGACAGCACAACGCTGGAAGAAGGATCTTGTATAATGATTTCATCAGTATGCAAGAGAACAATCAGAAAAGAACTTTCCTATTGTGTTTTTTCAAAGGCTACTTTCTTCAATCCATTATGCAATAACGGTTCCCATTTAATAAACTGTTTCAACAGGAATGAAAACCAATAATTTTATTACCAAAGAAATGGTTAATGAGTTAGAGCATGGCCAAATAAAAAAAATTGTTAGTGCAATTTAATCAATTTATAATATTTCTATTATATTGAGTATTTAAACAGATATTATTATGTCAAACTTTAAATATTTATGTCTTCGTATTTTAGAAGCACCAGAAAATAATCACTGGGAAAAAATGCGCCGTAATCTTCATTCTAATGTGGATTATTATTTTTATGATGGAGTAATAATAAAAGAAAATTATATTATAGTGGAATCCAATGTACCGCAGCAATTATATAATATACCATTGCTTCAAATCAATATATGTGCTATTGTAGGCGAGAATGGCTCCGGTAAAAGTACTGTAGTTGACATTATATTAAGAATATTAAATAATCTATCAGTATGTATTTTGGGTGAATATTATCGCTCACCTAGTGCAGAACATCTGCATTTTATTGAGAATGTATATGCAGAGCTTTATGTTCTTATTGGAGATTATATCTTATGTATACGATGTGAAAATAATCGAATTAAAGCCACTAGATATAATTATATTAATGAAAAATCTCGATTTGAAAAAACAGACGCACCTATAAATATAGATGCAACATTGAATCCAGAGGAAATAGTTGAAGGGAAAAATGAAAAAATTGATATGTTACGCAATTTTTGTTATACCATTGTAAATAACTATTCACTTTATTCTTTTAATTCATTAGATTATCTAAATGAAATGACTCCTTATAAAAAGGAATCTAGAATACGTAAAGAAGGAAAGAAAAATGGATTTGATGTAAAACTATTAGAAGATATAAGAAAAGGATTAAAAAATAATGATGATGTTACGAATGATGCCCGAAGTTGGTTACAGGGATTATTTCATAAGAATGATGGATATCAAGTGCCTATAGTTATAACTCCTATGCGTGAACTTGGACATATAGATCATAAAAAAGAGTATAAATTAGCAAAGGAACGTTTGTTGTCGTTAATTTTTATGCAGAGACCTGATAGCGATGAGCCTCTTTTTAATCGTATTAACGGTAAATTGATAGTAGATGGAGTTTACTTGAGTAAAGATTATAATGAAGAAGTAAAATATAAGAATATAGATGGTATACGGAATTGTTTGCCGAATACTGATTTAGAAACTTTTAATTATATATATAAGTATATTATTTCTACTATAAAGTATGAATTTCAAATTGACGATGAAAAACGCAATCATTCAATATTAGTTTGGAACTATATTGTTAAAAAGATATTAAAAATAATCTTAACGTATCCACGGTATTATAGTTATAGGGTTAATTTGGTAGATATAAAAAATGATTTTTCGGAAGAAAAACGAGAGATCCTTTACAATGTAATACTTGATATATTGCATGATCATTCTCATATAACAAGAAAATTATTCCGTTCAATCTATTATTTGAAATTTGACCATATAAATCAACGGAAATATTTATCTGTTAAAGACTTTAGTAAAGAAATAAAGAAAATGGTGAATAGTGAGAATGTTAATGGCTTTTATAGGCCAGATTGCATCGATGAATTATTGCCTCCCCCCATTTTCCATTTAGATTTTAAGTTGTATGATATAAATGATATAAAGAAAAAACATCTAATAAAGTTTCGTAATCTTAGTTCAGGAGAGAAGCAAATAACTTATGTTCTTAGTTCATTTTATTATCATCTTGCTAATATAGACTCTGTAAGTAATTTTGCACGTCGAGTAAGGGAGAGAAAACAAAAAAATATCAATTTCTATGATGGGAAGAAAAATACTATTTCTACTATACAATACAGTCATGTAAATATTATTTTTGATGAAGTCGAATTGTATTTTCATCCCGAAATGCAACGTACCTTTGTTTTTAATCTTCTTGATGGTCTTGAACAAATAAACTTCCAAAGATTACAAAGTATACAGATTATGTTAGTTACTCATTCTCCATTTATACTTTCAGATATCCCTAAAGAAAATGTTCTATTTTTGGGAAAGGATGGATATCCAAAGCAAGTGAATGATATGTTTACATTTGGTGCCAATATACATAGTATGTTAAAACATAGTTTTTTCTTATATAATGGTAGTATGGGAGAATATGCTCAAAATTTAATAAAGTCTATTATTGATAGATTAAATTTTTTCAATTTAATTATTCAACTAAGAGCCATTAATAAAGAATTATCTTTGACCAAAAAAGAAAATAAGTTGCAATATTTTATAGCTAGTAACTATAGAATGATAAATTTATTGCCTAAAGAAATGCAAGATATAATAAAATCGAATGAGGTAGATAATGTTATTGAAGAAGCAATGGATGAAATAGAATCAATTGAAAAGTTCATAAATATTGTACAAGAACCAGTTATAATGTATAGCCTTAAGGAACAATATAATAAATTGAAGAATTATGTGGATACTCAAATCTGATATAAAAAAAGCAAAATACTATGCAGAAGAGTTTTGGAAACAGACGTCTTATTCTTTTGATAAAACTCAACATAAGAAAAATGTTCCGCAAGAATATAAACAAACTCGCGCTTTTGCATACTTAACACATTTAGAATTTAGTAAATTTCTTATAGCAACACCATATGAATTGCTGGATTTGCATACTAAATTGTTTACATATATTTTAAATATTGACGGTAAACAATTCATGCAGAAAGAATGGGAATCTCATTTGATTGATAATAATTCTTTTCCAGAGTATAATGCTATTACTGACATTGAAATTGGAGCTATTAAGCATTTTTTTAATTATAAATATTATATAAGTTCGAATACGCAATTTAGCTACTTTATAGCTGAATTATTAAATACTAATACTTGTACTTATTGTAATAGACAATATACTTTAACAATTCGTTCTGAAGATGATGAATGTTTAATAAGACCTGAATTTGATCATTGGTTTGATCAAAACCGTTATCCTGACTTGGCATTATCTTTTTATAATTTGATACCAACATGTTGCTTTTGTAACTCAATACTGAAGCATGAACATGAAATGAGCATAGATCAATATATACATCCTTATATAGATATAAATGCTGGATTTGAATTTATATATAATTATATAGGAAAAGATAATACAGGAAAAGAGCATTATGATGTTGATTGCAAAATAACAGCAATAGGGAATGATATCAAACGCATTAAAAATACACTTGAGTTATTTCGTATTAAAGAAGTATATAATGCTCATTCTGAACTTGAATTAAAAGATTTAGTTGATTTAGCAACAGCTAATCCAGGTGACTATATTGATGAGTTGGTAAATCAAATTTTAAAAAATACTCAACTAACTCGTGAAGATATTTTTAGAATATTATTTGGTGTTGAGGTGAAGCCTGATCAATATTTAAATCGTCCTTTTTCAAAGTTTAAAATGGATATTATAAGTAAGATACATGATTTATTAATGAATAATAATTAGTATACATACGAAAAATTATAGATTGCCATAACTGAATCTCGTATTGTGTAAGATGATTTGTTTTTACGAGGTATAATTTGATAGTATTAGTCCTGAATTGGAAGCGAATCATAATAAATCGTACCGAATCAGGACTATTTTTTTCTATCTTGCAATACGTACTTTATCAGTGACTTATATTAAAATACAAGCCTGATGTTTAAATATTTATCATGGTATTAGTTATTTTATAATGTTTGTAAATGTTAAAGTATTTTTCTCCAATTATCCATATAATCATATTCTTTCCAAAATAGTTGAAGTTGCGAAGGTGCTTGTGTATATGGATGCTCAGCAAAACTCCAAAATTCTTCTGGGTGCTCTTCAAACAATCTTAGTGGGCGTAATAAGATGTCTGAAGAGTGAATTTCTATATTACTATTCTTATTATGATGGATTCTCCATTTTGCATGGTTTTCTTCTTGCCATTCTTCTTTACTACCAGCTACTAATATATATCTAAACCTCGCAACAGCTCCAAAAATTTTTCCTTTTTCGTGCGGATTTTCATCAAAATATCGTTCCCATGATCTTACTTGTTCTATTGCATGGTTAAGATTTTGCGTAGGCTCATTTTTCTTTGTAAAAAGTTGCATTTTAGGCTTTTCAATTTCGACTAGTACCCATTCTGGCCCATCTGTATTGTCATTTAGCCAAGCAAAATCACATCTGTAATTATTCCCCAATGGAACTTCATGAAAAATTGGTTGAATACCGTATTTTCTTGTAAATAGTTCATAGAATAAAAAAGAATTAGATTTAAGGACTGATAATAAATCAATTTCAGAATTATTATTAAATATATTTTCTAGTTCTTTTTTTACTAGGTCAATGTTCCAAGTCTTTTGTATTTCTATAATTTCTTCTTTTGTCATATCGTGAAATTTTAAAAATTATGTATGAATAATTAATATCCAAATAAAGTGGCTCCTTTTTGTTGTTTTTCTATTACTTTGATTTGTTCTTTAAGTTCTTTATCTTCTTTATACCATAATGATTCTTTTATCTTAATTGGGCTCTCCAGCATTTTTTCTATTTCAGTCACAGCTTTCATAATTAAATCTGTACTACATATAGGAATCTCTCCGTTGGAAGCGTAATAGGCAAGGTATTCTTCTGAAGGATTATATATTCCATGTCGTTTACATACGAGCCATGCTACAGTTTCAGCCTCAAATTCTCGTTCTTTTATGGTTAATTTCCGTCTTTTAGATTCAGTATAGAATTGATGATAACAAAATAAATGCGCTAATTCATGGCATATAGTATGAAATTGCACAATCCTTTCCTGATTTCTATTGACACTTATTATAAAACGCGAATTTACTCTAGCGGATTCCTTATTCACCATAATTGATAATTGTTTCTCTTTATATGGCATAATATATCCTCCATAAGTATTTGCAGCTTGAAAATTATCATCTAGATATATTCCATAGACTGGCAGGTTTTTTATTAGTATATCCCATGTCTCTATTTTAATTTCTCCCTTAGTTTGTTTGAGACTTTCATCCCATAGTTTCATTATATCAGCTTCATCTAATATATTTAAAGCTCCTGGGATTTCTTCTGTGTCACCATAATCAAAGACGCATTGTACTGGTCCAAACGGTTTTAATATAATTAATTTCTGAGCATTAACTCTGGGTTGACGACCATATTCTTTCCATTTCTTACCATTAAAAACAAACGTTGCCCCAGGTTTTTGCATTTGTACAAGCATAGCGTTATAAGGAGCAAGATAATTGAAACGTCCTACAAAATCAAGAAGCTTCTTAAATTCTTGGCTGTTACGATAACTTCTAACTAAAAATTGTAATTCGTCAATGTTTTCTTTAAATTCTAATTCTCTTTGCTTTTCTCGCTGTTTGGATACAAAAGCATTATATTCAGATTCAATTATTTGTGAAGTAATTTTCTTTAAATTTTCATAGTTGAATACTACATTAGAAAATTCTGGGGAGCTCACCAACATCATATATACAGATTTACAATATGGGATAAAATCTGTACCCATATAGTCTGTAAGAGCTATTGCAAATTCTATAAAATCTGAAGTCTCTGTAATGATGTTTGAAGCATATTTGATTGCTTCAGGCATTTTATTCTCTAAAAGATTCAAATCCATCATATTACTATATTATAATTATATCGAATAAATGCTGTAATTATCATTATGTTATCAGTTGCTTTGTGTTTCTATTAATTTAAAAGCTTTAGGATCTATATCCATCTGGATAATTTTAATTCCCGGATTTAGCCTTTTCGCTAATTTAATAATCTTTTCCTTGTTATCTTTATTAATCTTTACACCTAAATATATAGAATCAAAACATTCGGGACCAATCTTAACAAACGTTCTTATTTCTTTATGGTCAAATTCCTTTCTGTTCTGTTGGAAAGGAAGCAAACTCATAAACATAGGTGATGGCTTATAGATAAATAATCTGACCTCTTGTTCATGTTCCCACACTTTAGCCTTTGTGAATACTTGGTAACTAAAAAAATCTGTTTTATCTCGATAATAATCAGGCCTGTTTACAATATCTCTGTATTGAACATCAACTCCTTCAGTACTAGCCATCATTCCATATCCAACATTAAGATATTTTGCAACATTTTTCATATTTAATCCGACACAAACACCTTCATGCTTATTATAATAGCTCCACATCAATATAGAGTTATATAGTTTTGAAAGACAACATATCCATAAATCGTTTCTATTATTTATGTATTCATTAGATTTTAAATCTTCTATATACTTGGCAGGCCACATTTTACATTTTTCAGGTGGAACATCTGAAAAGTCAATTAAACTAGGGTGACAGTCAAACGGATCATTAAATGTTGTTGCATTTGCATACATAAGCTCACTATAATGTAGCATCATCATAGCGCCATTAACATCAAGATATTTATATAATAGATTATTCATTTAGATACTAATTTCAAAAAATTATTCTAATTGTTTTCTATATACAGAGTCCAAAGTTTTATTATCCATGTCCTTCCAAACTAGCCATCCATTGTTACTGCTTCCTATACAGAAATCAGCTGCTGTACTTGGACTTGAAAATGTCTTATCAGAATTCATCACCCAATTACCATTTTCAAAAGTAGCATATTCTTTTATTAGTTTTTCCCGTTTTTCTTTCCAATTAAACGAAGTAACGCAATTATTGGCTAAAATACTACCTTTTAAAACAGTAAAACCAGATGAGTTATAGTAACCTCTAGCATTACATCCACGTCCTTTTGTATAGAACAAGTGTTCTTCTTTAGGCTGTAAAATATCAAATATATTACAGCCCATAAAAGAGACAAGAAACTTAATATCCTCAAAGAATTCATCCATAGCATCTCTTTGATGTTCTGGTAAGTTGGGCGCTTTTGGAATCTGTTTATTTTCACTAAGAACAAACGTATTTGCTTTCTTGGCCTCGTCAATTGCTTTATGCTCTAAATATTGAACATCAGCCTTCGTTATATCTTCGTCCTTAGAAACGAATATAAGAGCCTTTTGCCAGAAGCCTTTTTTATTGTCGTGGTCTTTTACACGTTCCTTGAAGTTTTCCGTTTCTCCGATATAAGCTTGTGGTTTAGTTGCTTCATCTTCACCTATCAGAATATAAAACGCAGGTTTCTGTAACTTTTCCTGTTCATTTAGGTAAGATAAGTTAGAACGTGGCACTACAAACATTTGACAAATCTTGTTGCTAATGAACGAGTATTGTGTACCCTTCGGGTCACCGTCAATGAGATAGGTGGTTACTGTTTTACCCATAATTATACAAGTTCAATCATATGTTTAAATCGTTCTGGTATCTGCTCACTATTAGTTTTCTCAGTTAAAAGTTCATTTGCCAGCATAAATAACCTATCAGCAATAGGCTGCAATCTAATACCATCCCATTCAACAGGTGAATTAGCCTTAGATTTTATAAACTCTTTTATTTCACTAGTTTCCACGATATTGTGGAAACTAAACTGAATACCATAACAGCGTATGTATACACAATGTTGTTGTGGTGCGTAATATAATTCATCGACATAGCCCTCATTTATGTGCGAAATACAAAAACTAACCAGCTTAGAAACATTAGGTTTTATAAAGCCATAACTTAAAGAACTCTTATATTCTTTTGCTTTTATAGCTGCATTAAATAGATTCAGAGAGCAGAGGCCCATAAATATATCTTTTTTGCATTGAGGTTCTTGAAGAATATACTGCCGAGCCTTTTCAATTAAATCTTTCATAATCCAAGAATTAAATTAAATCCAATCCCAACTCTTTCAAAAAAGCATTATGCTTGTTCCGCGCATCTTCTATTTTACTGTCTATATCAACAAGCTGCTTATGTACTTCTGCCAAATTAATGGGAGTTTCTTCTTTGGCTGTACTTACATAACGGGAGATGTTCAGATTGTAGTCATTACCTTTAATTTCGCACATGGACACACGGCGTGAATATCTTTCGATATCTTTTCTATATTGGTACGTTTCTACAATTCTTTTTACATCTGAATCACGCAATGCGTTCTGCCTTTTTCCCTTCTCAAAATATTCACTTGCGTTAATGAAGAGAACATCGTCATTCTTCTTGCATTTCTTCAGCACCAAGATACAAACTGGAATTCCCGTTGAGTAAAACAGATTGGACGGTAAACCTATAACTGCGTCAATATTGCCATCATTCAAGAGCTTTTTGCGAATCAGTTCTTCTTTACCACCTCTGAACAAGACGCCATGAGGCAGGATGATAGCCATTGTTCCGTTTTCATGCAAGAAGTGGAAGCCATGGAGCAGGAATGCAAAATCGGCTGCTGATTTGGGGGCAAGGCCATAGTTCTTGAAACGGAAATCTTTTCCTATTTCTTCTGTCGGCTCCCAGCGATAACTGAAAGGAGGATTGGCAACGATTGCATCGAACTGCATCTTTTTAGCAGGATTCATTTCGTTCAGAATATCCCAATCATTCAGCAATGAGTCTCCATGATGTATCTCAAATTCTGTATCCTTGACACCATGCAGCAACATGTTCATACGGGCCAAGTTATAGGTAGTAATGTTCTTTTCCTGTCCATAAATTTTCCCTATTCCATGCTTCCCCATTTCGTGGCGCACATTCAATAACAAAGAGCCGGAGCCACACGCAAAATCAAGTACTCGGTCAATCTTTGCCTTCTTTCCTGTCGTTGGATCTTGACTGTCCAATGATACAATCTTGGAAAGAATAGAAGATATCATTTGAGGCGTATAAAACTCTCCAGCCTTTTGTCCTGAGTTGGCTGCAAACTCACCAATCAGATATTCATAAGCATCACCCAATGAATCAGTTGAGGTAGAAAACTCCGAAATACCTTTGGCTATTTCCGTAACGACCTTACAAATCATGGTATTCCTTTCATCGTATGTCTTGCCCAGTTTGTCGGAATGCAGATTGATTTCCGAGAACAATCCACGAAATGAACTGTCGAATGATTGTTCCTCAATATACTTAAATCCTTTTTCTAGCGTATCAAGTAATTCTTTATCTTGTGTACGAGCTAACTCTACAATATTTCCCCACAAGTATTTGGGTAGTATCACATAATGGGCCTTACGGCGCATTTGCAGTTCGAAATCTGCTATATCATCAGGATTCTCTTCATACCAAATTTGTAAAGGAGTATTGACTTTTAATTTATCCATAACGTCTTGGGGAGTTTCTGGATAATCAGAACCTAACTCTTTTTTTACAGCTTCTTCATATTGTTCTGAAAGATAGCGCAAAAAGATAAACGAGAGCATATAGTCACGAAAATCATCAGCCATCATGGAACCACGAAGTTTATCTGCTATCGCCCAAAGGGCTTTTCCTAATTTATGTTGTTCTATTGCTGTCATATACAAAAATTTAGTTATGTAATACAAAATTGTATTTTCCCATTAGTGCATTATACACATCTATGAGAATCTGTTTATTGTCTGGAACCATCGCACCAGCTTGTGGATAGTAAACTTTCTGATGCGTCAAAGCGTTGATTATATCAGCCATTCTTCCTGATTCTTTCGTAAAGCCGATTTGTTGAAGAACATACTGGAATTGTCCAACTCCTAAGAATGAAGCTATATTCTCTAGTATTTGTCTTAATAAAGCTAGGTGATATACTTCCAAAGAATCTTCCTGAATGGCAGTATCCAATATTTGTAAAACTCTTAAGTGATAGAGTAAAACACTATTTCTTGGATTGGATAGCTCATATTGGTCTCCATTTTTTTCAAGAATTGAAATTTTATATTTATCTTTCTCACCTCGTCGAGTGGCTTTAAACTTGTTAGCCTTTTCACCTTTGGATAGCCAATCACAAAGAATAGTAGATAGTCCTATATGGTGAGTTGTGATAATTATTTTCTTCTTTTCATAATGATGTTCTATCAAGTTCATCAGAGTAAATGCCGTGATGAAGATATTATGGTCGTCCATACTGGAGACAGGGTCATCAATAAAAAAGTAATCGCTTTGTTCCCCGGTCCAACTATCTACTTCAATCAAAGCTAGAAAAAAACACCATATAAATATGCGTTCTTCTCCTCTAGATATTTTAACAGGCTGTCTGCTATCATCGTCTTTCATGAAAAAAGAAATGGAAACAAACCCTTGTTCTGGATTATCATGAGTTTTAAATAAGAAATCATATTTAGGATTGTAAGGTTTCAATTTCTCCATGACGTCCAATTCACTCAATTGGCAATGATATTGGTTTAAACTACTAGGAACGATATCCAACTTCGTGTGTTCATTGTCCCAAACAAACAAGTCTTCACTAAAGGCGTTATAGTAAACGCCTGTTTGACGCCCATCTGTATTCTTGGCTACTTCTTTATATTCAACGGAAAGACGTGTCTTTCCTGTTGAATTGAATGCATAAATCAGAATAATGTTTTCCGAAGCATCCTTTATCTGTTTGGCTATCTGCGATAAATCCATATTTATATAAATTAGATTTTTGGGAATAATTGTTGCATCAATCCTTTCTTATGCTCTTTCAATATTTCTACTTTTCGAGATGTTACCTCTATTAATTCATCAAGGGAAGAGAGGCAATTGGCCATTTTTTCCTGCTCCTCTTTTTGAGGAGGAACTAAGATAGAAATAGAAGAAAAAAGAGTTTTATTGATAATGGGCACAGCTTGTTGACCTGCTAACATCGCTATTTGAGAGGCCTTATGTTCTAAAACTGAATATATGAAGTCAGATAAATACTCCTCATAAGGAACAATTGAATTTATTTGTTGATTTGTGATACATTCAAATTTGTTTTGTGCAACTTTTCCAATAGTTGAGCCAATACAAACAAATAATACACTGTTTGCCGGTATATAACGTCCTACAGAGAATCCTTTATCTGTTAGTTTAATCTTCGTATCTGAGACATATCGGTTACTTGAAATGTCTGCGGGTGAAACAAATAATTTATTTCCTCCATAATTAGTAATATCTTTAGTTGAAGGAGTGTTACCAGTTATAATTTCACCTATATTTCCAAGTTGTTTCTCTTTCCATTCTTTCTTCTCTTGAAATTCAGGAAATCTCAAATCAGGCACATTCTTTCCCTCCGCAGGAAATAATTGTTGCATCAATCCCTTTTTATGTTCTTTCAATACTTCAACTTTTTGGGCAGTTGCTTCAATCAATTCATCAAGAGAAAAGATACAATCAACTATTTTTTGTTGTTCTTTCAATTCTCCTTTTTCTCCAACAGGAACAAAAACATTAATTTCTCCTATTGTAGTTTTAGACAAACTTGGAACTCCTCCTGCTTCATTATATTTATACCAATTTATTTTCTGAAATATTAGGTATAAAAATTTAGGTAAACAATTGTGGAAAGAATGCGTATAGAATAATGTATCAACAGTCCAAAATTTACCTGTAAGGAATATTGGCTTGTCAATAGTCCCTTTTCTTCCTATACAAACGCTTTCTCCATCATATAGAAAATCATCAACAGAGGTCATATATCCACCAGAACCATAAACTGGGATATTTCCACGACCTAAATGTTTATAGTCTTTACCATTCCCTATTTCACAAAGACTTTTTAGTTTATATTCTTTCCATCCTACGGTATCCTGAAACTCTGGAAATCTCAACGTTGGAATCACTGTCTTTATTTCATTTCCTTTTTCCATCTCCTTATTCTTCATATGCTGATAGTCCTGATATTTCTTCTCCTTCTGCTTTACGTCTTAATAACGGAATCAGATCCGTCATTAAAGCTGATTCAACTTTGGCCCGTGCCTTCCATCCCAAACTGAGTGGAGCGAGCAAATCGTTCAATTTTTCAGCATCGAAAATTTTCCGCTCCATAATACTCTGGATAAAATCATTTAATGATTCAGTAGTGATTTCGTATTTAAGGGCAATCGAATCGATCTCTTTTGCATATCTTTCTTCTTTAAAATAACTGTATCCTTCTTTGATTTCCTGTTCCGTTTTGCCGTTTACTTCTTCCAAACTGTTGATATAGGCGATGATGTCGTCACGCTCGTCCATAAGATTGGAATTCGATAAAACCATATTCACCAACTGTTCGCGCGTCAGTTTTACCTTTATGCCCGTACCACCATACTGTTTGGCAATAAGATCCATGATATAGTCATAATCAATCATGGCAGAAGCAAATAGTACAAACTCAAAATCCAAATCCTCAATTTCTGGAGATACGGGCTCTGAAGTTTTTTCTCGTTTTTTCTTCAGACTGTAGGCCAGATTCAGATAAGCTCCTCGGAAAGCAAGCAAGTCATCGTCTGTGAAACCATATTCGGATTTTGAATCTGATAACATAGACGTATCAGCAGCATCAAAATCAACGTACTGATTAAGTTGCGTCTTATAACGTTGCACTTCCTTAAAGTGATTGATAAAGCCAGCCTTTGCTTCATCACCCTTTAAGTTAACCACCTCAGAAGCATTGAACTCAAGGTTGTATGATTGCATAAAATTACGTAAACCAGCCACGGCTTCCTTGTATTTCCTCTGGATACTAGAAACAGGTTCCACTAACCATATCCGTCTGGCTACGTCTTTTGCGTTACCAGAAAATAGGGCTATGGCTTCATCCACTGCACTTTGTTGTCCGCGGAAGTCCAAAATATTTCCGTAAGGTTTTGTATCATTCAAAATACGGTTAGTACGAGAAAATGCTTGTATCAAATGGTGATAAACCAGCTTTTTATCTACATATAACGTATTAAGGAATTTCGAATCAAAACCTGTCAACAGCATATCGACTACAATGGTAATATCTATTTTGTTAATATGCGGATAATCTTTATTGCTATACTTCTGGTCTTTGATGCGTTGCTGCACATCCTGGTAGTAGGAATCAAATTCTTCGATGACATGGTTAGTGCCATATTGCCCGTTATAATCGGCAATAATCTCCTTTAACGCTTGTTTTTTCCTTTCAGGCTCTTTCTCATTGTCTATCTTTTCCTGCAACAAGTCTTCTTGAATTTGCTTAATGTCAGGATTTCCTTCGGCAGGTGGAGAGAATACACAAGTCACATTCAACGGTTCGAATAATTCGTCTTCCAATTTATGCTGTTCCTGAATCTGTTTGAACAACTGGTAATATTCAATGGCGTCATTAATAGACGAAGTAGCAAGAATAGCATTGAAACGCCTCTGATTAGTAGCCGCATCATGCTTAGATAAAATTGTTTCGACAATGGCCTGTTTTTTTATGCTGCCATCTGCTCTACGTAGGTTATTGTCATCTGGTCTGAAATAATCTACATGAAAACGAAGAACATTTTTATCCTCAATAGCATTGGTTATGGTATAGGCATGCAGTTGTTTCTCAAAAATATCATCTGTCGTTTTATAAGATGCTGTTTCTCCATCAACTTTCGTATAAGTCGCATTCTCATCAAAAATAGGTGTCCCCGTGAAACCAAAGAGTTGTGCATGAGGGAAAAATTCCTTTATGGCTTTGTGATTATCACCAAACTGAGAGCGGTGACATTCATCGAATATAAATACAATGCGACTATCTTTTAATGGCAGTAATTGTTCTTTATATTTCTTCCGATTGTTAGGATCCAACGCTATTCCAAGTTTCTGAATAGTGGTAACAATCACCTTATCTGCATAATCGGTTGATAACATCCGGCGGACTAATGTTCCAGTATTGGTGTTCTCTTCCACGCAATTCTCCTGAAAGCGGTTGAATTCTAGCCGTGTTTGTCTGTCAAGGTCCTTGCGGTCTACCACAAACAAACATTTTTCGATATCTGGATTATCTTTCAACAAAGTAGAAGCCTTGAAAGAAGTTAGTGTTTTACCACTTCCTGTCGTATGCCAGATGTAGCCATTTCCTCGGTTTTCTTCAATGCACCTGACAATAGTTTTTACGGCAAAAATCTGATACGGGCGCATAATTAGTAATTTCTGTTCACTGGCTATCAGTACCATGTAGCGGCTAATCATTTCACCTAAATGACATTTGGGAAGAAACTGTTCGGCAAAAGAATCCAAACAAGCAACTTTTTTATTGTCTTCTCTTGCCCATTGGTAAACAGGTAAGAACTGTTCGTCGGCATTGAAATTAAAATGCTGAAGATTATTATTGGCAAAATAATACGTGTTAGAATAATTACTTACAACAAACAATTGCATGAAACACAGCAAAGAATTGGCATATCCATTGCCAGTATCATTTTTATAATCCACAATCTGCTGCATAGCACGACGCGGACTTACATCTAGGGTTTTCAGTTCTACTTGAACAACAGGTAAACCGTTGATAAGCAAAATTACATCGTAGCGTTGAAAACTATTTTTGGTATTTATACGTAGTTGATTGACTACTTCATATTCATTTTTACACCAGTCTTTTATATTGACTAACGTATATTGCAATGGGGTACCATCCTCGCGCATAAACGTATTTATTTCACGAAGACGCTTGGAAGAAACAAAGACATCAGAATTTATAATTTCTTCTAAAAGACGATTAAATTCTGAATCGGAAAGGTTGACACGATTTAGACGTTCAAATTTCTTGCGGAAATTTTGTTCTAATGTATATCTGTCGCAAATATCCGGACGATAAGTATATTTCAACTCTATCAATTTATTGATGAAGTTTTCTTCTATTTGTTTTTCTCTAATCATACTTTATTGGATATTTGATTTGTTATTAAATCCTTTGGATCTACTTGAAGAATATTTGCTATTTCAAACAATACTTCTAAGCTTGGCTGCCGTCTGTTGCAAACATAAGAATTTACAATACAAAAGCTTTTGCCAAGTTTTTCAGCAAGCCAGGTCTGCTTGATACCTTTTTCTTCAAGTACCTCTTTTATTCTGTTCATGGGTTTGTCCATTGTACATGTATTTAAAATGTTCTCAAAAATATAAAATATAATGCTATAAAAAAAGAAAATATAAAAGTATATCGTATAAAACATCTATTAAATACCATATTGTTGTTTGTTTGTGTATTAAAAAGCATTTTTATCTTATATTTTTATTACTTATCATGACTCATATTCCTCATTACCATTTCATGTCTCTCCTTTAACTCATTATACCTTTGAATTAAATCCATGTAAAGAAAATTTCCCAATACCCCAAATACACAAGTAATAATAAACAACATTATACAGAGAAATCTGTTATTGTTGATATTACTTAAATTATCTTTGGGCATCTTCTGTATGTCATTTTCGATTCCGTTAAGCCTTACATTTATGGCATCTATTTTCTTATCGATTTGAATAATAGGGGAGAGTTTGGGCAATAACACATTATTAACCAGTTTGGTTTCCCTTTCAATTGCAAAATCAATAGTATTCTTACATCTTCTACTAACTTCATCGGCATAGTTTTCTCTACTGTTTATGTGGGCATTAATAGTGTCGTTTACAGCATGGACAATCGTTTCCTTCAACATGGCATTCAATTCCTTGTTGTTCTCTGATTGCTGGGGTTGTTGGATATGCAAATGCTGAATGTCTGTCCGTATGGCCTTTATTTCATCTTTAAGCTCATTATAAATGGATAGGAGAGCGGCTCCTTCAATTTCTTTCTTGATCATCTTCTTCTACTTCTAATATGTTCACGATTTTTCCTTTTTCTTTCATCATCATCCAACTGGTTACTGTTTCCTCCACCACCTCCTGAAGATATTACTGCATTAGGCTGAAGGAGTAAATCTGCAACAGCATTTATAATAGAATTGTCAGTATGAGGGGTAACCTCATTTTCATATATTTCCTCATGTTCTGTTGGTGTGACTATATCCTTTTCTTGTTCCAGGATTTTGTCTTGCTGGGTATTTCCTAAGCTGTCTGATTTATCCAGACTATTTTCATATTTGTTTAACTTATCCGCTATTTTAAAATAACTCAGACTACGGTCTATCCTAGAACCGCTGAATGTATATTCGCCACGTGAAAAGACTATACCACATGGCTTACTTTTGCTGTCTGTTCTTATGGTAAAATGAATTTTGTCTCTGCTCAGCTTCTTTTGAAACTCGTTCCAATTATTACTTTTCTCTAAAGCCTTGCGTATGGCAAACATCATTTCATACTTATGCTTGTCTTTGCCACGAAGCCTGTCATACTTGACATTCTCTTTACCCTTCGGCATATACAAGCCATATTTTATTGTCAGTTCCCTGCATACCCTGTTGTTTCTTATGCGGTCATTGCTGTCGCTTATGGTTTTACCGTCATTGTCCACACGGTTTATTACAAGATGTATATGGGGATGTTCTCTGTCGTAATGCCTTACAACAATATATTGTGTGTTTTTGATATTCATCTTTTCCATATATTCCCCGGCAATCTTTACCATAAGGTCATCAGTCAGTTTTCCGGAGTCTTGCTTTGAAAAGCTCAATGATATATGATAGACCGGAGTTCTAATCCTTGTATTTAAACTTGCCTGACAACTGAAACTTTCAGCTATATGCTGTTTGCTGTCTGAACGTACACCTTCGGTAGCAAGCAGCTTGGATTTATTGTTGCCTTTCATCGTATAATTTACAATCTTACCGAAGTCATTCCTTTTCATAATCTTTCCCATCATGCCTTTATCAGTTTAATGATTTTGTCTATTTCATCAGCCAGTTCTGATACGGATTCTGACACTGAAACATATCCGAAAGTATTTGCGTTTTTTGCAAGCTGGTTTAGGTTGTTTGCCATACCTGAAAGACTCCTTATCAGTTTTACATCTTCAGGTGTAAGGCGTGCTGTTATGTTTCCATTTATGGCCGTATTTCTTATATACTCACCTAATGTAACACCGGCTGTCATGGCCTTACCGTTTATGATATGCCTCTCCAATACGGTACATTTGAATGATAATATCTCTGTACGTTTTTCCATTTTGTCCAGTGGAGGTCTGCCACCGATAGCTTTATTTTTGTTGTTGCTTTTTTGTTCCATTCTGTTGATTATTTTTTTCGGTTTATAATTGATTTCTGTTGGGTACTTCCCGGATGGATTCAGAGGTTTTGGTATTACCAAAACATAAACTTGCCAACCGAAAAAACTACATTCCTTTTGTCATTCCGTTTTTTCCAGAATATTGTTGGATATGGGTAACGTAGTTTTATTGAGTACCGAAACCTGACAGCTCCAGGTCGAAAGTCTCGATCAAAAGTTTTAGAGCAGGATTCTTTCTTGTCATGGATTGGAGAACGGCTTCACCTGATTTTACCTTTATGAGGTAGTCGGCAATGTCGTATCCGTTCACCCTTTCAACATCATTTGCATTTTCTTCAAGATACTCGGAAATCTCAGTACGGATGTTTCTTTTTCTCATCTGCATACACTTTTCTTTCCATTCCTGTGTCATTCCGATATCAGGGAACAGAACAATATTCCGGCCTTTGAGTACGTCAAAATTCTGCTCGTTGAAGCATCCGTTTTTACCTCCCGTTGCAAGCCAGATATATTCCGGTATATAGAATGAAGCAATGATAGCGGTCTTTTCGCTTTCCACTATGGCAACGGGTTTCCTGCTGTTGTATAAAAGATGTTCTCCAAAGTAGCATTGTTGTAAGTGGAATGCCGGAATATCAAGTTCTGTATGTACCCATGAAACATGTGCATAAGGTTCTTTTATTCGTTTTCCTGTCTCTGCATTGTACTGCATGATTTTCCCGGTTCTTATTTTTCCGGATATGTCTGTTTGCCAGAATACCGTAGCATTTTCCCATTTCCTGGCGGTACCTACATGGTAAGTCTTCATCAGACGCAGTGCTGACTCATACCCCAGATGGTTGGCAAGGTACAGAAACAGGTTATTCTGTTCATAGCATTTCATTGTCTGTTGCATAATTTCATCTGGTATAAAAGATGTGTCGGTATGCCGGTGTGCAGGAGGGAGTCTTGGATGACATACAACAGGTTTCTTGTCTTTTACAACAGGGAATGATTTATTGTACTCTTTACATTCCGGATGTTCATCAAAATACATTGCGGGAGTATAGTGATAACCACAATTATTGATTCTGTTACATTTTCCTACATATTCGGGAAAGGAGATAGTCCCTTGGGTATCGATATAACGGGTGAACTCACGATGCTTTCCGCAAGAGGGGCAAGTATATCTGTTTCTCTGGTGCCTGTTGTAAGGCTCCAATATAAATCTGAAGTTTTCCATAATTTTCTGTTTTTAGTGATTGACAAAGTGACAAAGTGATAAAGTCAGCCTTAGTTTGTCACTTTATCACTTTGTCATTGTGCTTTTTTATAATTTCCATATTCGTGATAAAGGTAAGTTCCTGTTGCTTTTTTCAGGAAGCGGTCATACGTGCTGGTACTCCAGTTCATGGAAACGGCTACTTCCAATCCTTCAGAACGTGTAAACTTATCCGGCAGCTTTTCCAACAGTTCTGTCTGCTTGGGAGTGAGCATCACGCCTTCAATCATGGAGCATATCTGCAGGGCAGTATTTTTAAAATAGGACACCAGACGTATGGATTTCAGTACGCTGTCAAGATCAATGCAGTTTTTGTCACCTTCATTACATACCCATTTGCACAGTTGTATAATCAGGCAGAATCTATGAATGTAAGTCTCAAATTTGCTGTATATACTGCGCCTTTTATCCGATTCTTCCATGTTCAACATATCTGCCCATTGATGCTGCCATTCCATAATCTTTCGTCTGGCTCCAGGTTCATATTCCAGTCTTGTAGGATTTATGTTTCCGTGTTCATCATGTTCTATTTTCATCCTGATGAACGATTGCATGATTGTGTTCCATTCATTGAAATGGCTCATGTCAATATCATCATCTTTCCAGTATAGCTTATCCTGAATTTCAGGTATGGCAAAAAGAATACGGTCAAGGAAACCATTATTGCTTTTACTTCCTTTGAATGTATCGATAAGTATTTCCGGCTGAATTGTACCTATCACATTGGAAAACGGAGAGTCAATCATGATATTGTTTGTATTCATTTTGCGGTCGGAAATATACATGTACCCATTGAAAAGTGATATGTAGAACTGTTCTTCCGAGCCTTTGTTGTAGCGTGTGAAATTATTGATCCATCCTTGGAGTTCATCCATGTAAAGGCAAATGCCACGCGGATTCTCTGATATAGACTTTGCCATAGCTTCCTGTGTGATATCAGAAACCAGAAATCGGGTGCGTACAGGTTCCTTGGGAAACATATCAAATCCCTGTTCCAGACGTTCCTTTTTACTCAAGCTCATTATTGATTCATACTTTCTGTACTCTTCGTTATATATTTCCTTCTGCTCCTTATCAAATCTGAACAGAGGTTCGAAGGCCGTTTTCAGAGGATGGCTTTTATTAGCACCCGGCCTTCCGACGAGAGCCATATATATGATACACTTGATATCCCATCCCGTTTTGAAATGAAGGATATGTGTATTGCCTATACAAGTGGAAATGGCTGTCATCATGCTGCACGCAGTGTAGTCGATAGGAAATGCCAGATACTCATACATATTCAGAATGATGTTTCTTATCTTATTGGGGAAAACATCAATAGGAAATGAAGAGTCGTTCATTTTGCCTATCATGCTGACAGCATCATTTATTATACCACTTGGAGTTATTCTACTTTCTCCCATACCTGTTAATCACGGTTTAATACCCTGAATGACTCAATATGTGCTTCATCAGAGAGTTCATTAATACATTTCTTCTTGTGCATCTTCATCCATTCGAGAATCTCAGACCGGTAGAAATGGAGTGTATTACCCTGCTTAGAATGAGGAATACTGTTTTGACAAGTATACCGGTAAATGGTGCTCACGCTTTTCTTTATAAGAGAACTTACTTCCTCGATGGATATCTCATCATCTTCCACCGACATGTTATTTTTAGAATTCTGAGCCTGTTCCTCCATCATTTTTATGAGGTGCTCTACAGCCTGCGGCAAGTTATCATGTGTAACTTTGCCAAAAACATTGTTTTCGTTTTTCATCATTTGTAAAAATTTGATTTCTCTGCAAAAGAATGGCAAATGATGGATAAAAAAGCATGTCCTCATGAATTCCTCATGCGGTCCTCATGCTTTCCTCAAACTTTTAACAACTACAATGTAATATACTGTAATTCTGCGTGTTTATACTATGATTTATATGTATCCGGCTGACATAAAAAAAGATTCCCATAAAACTTTAAATGTATAACCGTCCGCGATAGCGTCTTGTAGTCTGCCTGTAGTATTTCTAACTTTG
>artificially_reared_2__coassemble_340_pt1 | contig 26338 bp, 19 predicted proteins | sample artificially_reared_2__metabat2_high_PE_035 | metagenome-assembled genome bin artificially_reared_2 | reverse complement strand
AAATCTGCAATTGGTTGTTGCCCATAATCTCCAAGCCTTTAATAAGGCATTTCTTGATAAGTCTCATAATTTTAGTTGTTTTCATGTTTTACAACACAAAAGTACTGATTATTCGTGATATTTATATGTTGTATAACATGTAATTTAAAGAAATGCCTTAATACTTGATGTATGTCAACTAGAAGCCTAATTTTTGGAATTCACTCTCAAAGTTGGGAGTGAATACACCTTTCCCGAGATTGTCTTTTATTTCTTCAATACTCCAGAATCTTCCTCCATCGAGTTCTTCGCTTGGCTTTATTTCTCCATCGTATGTAGTTTTATGAGCAAAAACGAGCTCTTTTTCAACAGCCGATTCGAATACATAGTGTGTGATAAGAACAGGTGTAAAATCTTCTATGCCCAGTTCTTCTCGTACTTCTCTTTTTAGGGCCATTTCTACACTTTCGCCCAAATCGATATGGCCTCCCACTGATGTGTCCCATTTGCCTGGCTGTATATCTTTCCACTCCGGACGTTTCTGCAGATATAACTCACCCTTAGAGTTGAAAACATGAAGGTGTACTACAGGATGAAGCAGTTTGCTGCCGTTGTGACATTCTCCGCGGGTGGCGGCTGATGTTATATTTCCGTCTTCGTCTACTATCGGAAACATTTCTTCGCTGTTATCTTTCATTGTATGGTAATTTATTGTATGGTAATTTATAATTTTTATGTGGTAAATAATAAGTAAATAATCGTAAGATGGTGCTTTTGCAGTAGTCAAAATAGCTGTTATTCTCTGCAAAGGTAGTTATTATTGCAGGTTATTATATTATAATGGGTTGTAAACTTAATGTTTTTGTCGTATTTTTGTACAAGTTTGAAACTGTAAGCACATTTGTTGTTATTTTTATAATACTGACATCTGTCTTCGGTAATTTGTTTGATTCTTTAATTTTTTTAGTCCTTTTAGTTTATTTATTCTTCAGAAAAGTACTATTGTTATTTTAAAACAGTTTGAATACTATGTTGAAAAAATTATTGGGTTTTAGTGTTGCTGCACTTGCTATGGCTGGGCAGCTCTCGGCACAGGAAGTTGTAGCCGGTAAAGAAACAGATGATGCATACGAAAAGCGTATGGAATGGTTCTCGGAAGCAAAGCTTGGAGTGTTTATTCACTGGGGTATTTATGCAGTAAATGGTGTTTCAGAAAGTTGGTCTTTCTTCAATAACTATCTTCCTTATGAAGAGTACATGGGGCAGATGAAAGGCTTTACTGCCTCAAAGTATAATCCAAAGGAATGGCTTGACCTGATTAAGGAAAGTGGTGCAAGATATACAGTACTTACAACAAAGCATCATGATGGTGTTGCTTTGTGGGATACCAAGGCAAGCGATTTAAGTGTAGTAAAGCAAACTCCTGCTGGACGTGATTTGCTAAGTCCTTTTGTTGAAGAAGTTAGAAAGCACGATTTAAAGCTTGGATTTTACTACTCACTGCTCGACTGGTCACATCCTGATTATCCTAACAAGACAAGGACAGAAGTCAGATATAAAGACGATCCTCAGAGATGGGAAAAGTTCAGACAGTTTAATTTTGCACAGTTGTCTGAATTAAACAAAACATGGAAGCCGGATTTATACTGGTTTGATGGCGACTGGGAACAGAGTGCCGAAGCATGGGACTCTAAAGGAATTGTGAATCTTTTGCGCTCTACCAATCCTAATGTTATAATAAACTCGCGTATACAGGGATATGGAGATTATGCCACACCAGAACAGGGTGTACCTATTGTCCGTCCTGCCGACAAGTATTGGGAACTGTGTATGACAATGAATGATTCTTGGGGGTATCAGCATTCCGACAAAAATTATAAAACACCTCATATCCTGCTTCGTACATTTGTTGATTGCCTTAGCATGGGTGGAAATCTTCTGCTTGATATAGGTCCTAAGGAAGATGGAACTATTCCGGAAGAGCAGGTGGCTATACTTAAGGAGTTTGGCCGATGGATAAAGAAACATAAGGAAGCTGTATATGAAACAAAAGCAGGTATTCCGGCAGAACATTTCCAGGGATATACTACACTAAGCAAAGGCGGAGATATTCTTTATCTGTATTTGCCGTATAAACCGAACGGACCTATCGAAATTAAGGGACTGATGAATAAGGTAAACCGTGTATGGGTAGTGGGCAATGGCACTATGCTGCCTTATAAGATTCATAACAAGAATTATTGGAGCGAAGTGCCTGGTAATCTTTATATAGATATACCTGAACGTGTTATGGATGAGCAGATTACTGTGGTTGCAGTTCTTCTTGACGGACCTGTGAAACTTTATCGCGGAGCAGGACAGGTTATATCAAGCAACTGATAATATTATTTGAAAACTATCTGATAGTCTTATCTGTAATATCAACAGATAGTCTTATCAGTAATATTAATAGATAGTCTATCAGTAATATTAACAGAAAATATTTTCAGTAATATAAATTTGAATATAAAGGTTTAAAAATAAAGATTTAAAGTATAATGAAGAAAAATATATTTGGTCTGTTCCTGTTTTTCGTGTTTCTGTTTTCTGCGGCAGAAGCTCAGAACTTGTTCTCAAAGCATGAACGCACTTTGACATTGCCCGACGGTTATGTGTGCTACAGGACAGCCGGGAAAATTAAGATTGACGGAAAACTCAAAGAAGAATCATGGCTGAATGCCGGAAAAACTACATCTTTTGTCGATATCAGTGGTGAAGGTTTTGCGAAACCTGTTTACGATACTTACGCTAAAATGTTGTGGGATGATGATTATCTCTATGTAGGAGCTGTTCTTGAAGAAAAGAATATAATTGCAAAGTTATCACAGAGAGATACTATCATTTATTATGATAATGATTTTGAAGTGTTTATAGATCCGGATGGCGACGGACACCATTATTTTGAAATAGAGAATAATGCCCGTGGAGTGATTTTCGACCTTATGCTGGACCGTCCGTACAGATCCGGCGGTAATTTCATGATTCAGTGGGACTGTCCTGGGTTGCAGCTTGCGGTTCATCTTGACGGAACATTGAATAAGCAGAAAGATACCGACAGACAGTGGTCGGTAGAAATGGCTATTCCAAGAAAAGCTCTTACTATAAATTTCAATAATCTGCTTAAGGCAGGAAACTACTGGAGAATTAATTTCTCACGTGTGCAGTGGCTTAAACCTGGTCAGAGAGAAGAAAACTGGGTATGGCAACCAACCGGAAAAATTGATATGCATATGCCCGACAGATGGGGATTCCTTTATTTTTCCGATAAGGTTGCAGGTAGCGGTACTGATGAGTTTAAGTATCCGTATGATATGAATGCCTACAAACTCCTTTGGGCTATGTTTTATGAGCAGCAGGATTATTTCTCTAAAGAAGGAAAATACATTCAGAGTGTTGATAACTTTTTCCTTACCGATGAAGAACTTGGTCCGTTGCCTGAGAATGCGAAGGTTGATATTGAAGCAAGTGCCGGAACTTATATTATGAGTGTGTCTCTTCCGGGTAATGGAGTTAAGTATACATTGAATCAGGAAGGCAGATTTGCTGTAGAAAAGCTCTCTCCACGTGTACTGAAGAACTGGGCATGGGTGAGAATCAATAAGAATAAACCGGTTGAAGAATATAAAGAGTACTTTTCATTAATGAAGAGTTGTGGTATATCTGGAATTATGTTCGAAAGCTATGATGAGGCTGTTTATAAGGTATGTAAGGAAGCCGGACTTGAAGCTCATTACTGGAAGTGGACAATGAACCGTGCCGAAGTAATGAAAACTCATCCCGACTGGTTTGCTGTAAACAAGAAAGGTGAGTCGTGTTTTGACAATCCTGCATACGTGGATTATTACAGATTCCTTTGTCCTAATCATGAAGGTGTGGCAGAGTATCTGGCCAGCGATTATGTAAAAATATCCAAGCTGCCGTATGTGGATGGTGTACATCTTGATTATGTACGTTTCCCTGATGTGGTTCTTCCTGTAGGCTTGTGGAAGAATTATGGTATAGAACAGACCTCCGAACTTCCGGAATATGATTATTGCTATTGTGATGTATGTAGAACAAAATTCAAGATGGAGTATGGAAAAGATCCAATGGAAATAAAATATCCTATGCAGAGTCAGTCGTGGATTAATTTCCGTCTTGATGCAATAACCCGTGTTGTAGACTGTATAACAAAGGCTGTAAAGTATGAAGGTGGAAAGATTTCAGCAGCAGTGTTCCCTGGTCCTTCTATGGCTAAGTCCATGGTTCGTCAGGATTGGGGCAACTGGCATCTCGATGCATATTTCCCAATGATTTACAATGGATTTTACTACGAAGGTCCTGAATGGATTGGCCGTTCTGTCAGAGAAAGTGTAAAAGCGGTCGACGGCAATGCCAAAATTTATGCCGGTTTGTTTATGCCTGATATCAAAGACTGTTTTGAAGAAGCAGTTGATGCCGCTTTAAGTAACGGGGCATCGGGAATATCTTTCTTCGATAGTCCGTCGGAAGAATATCTTTTGCGCTTTAAGGCTTACTTGCACAAAAATGGCTTTGTTGTAGCTGAGTAGTATCAGTCTTGTATTAATCAGTGGTTTCCTGATAATATTTGAAATCTAAAAAGACGACAGACAGTTATAAATGTGTTATCTTGCATGCATTTACAACTGTCTGTCGTCTTTTTTAGTCCTTATGTTTAACTTTATGTTAAAGTCTGATGTTAAACTCTTATATTGAACTCTTATGTTGAACTTATATTCGAATCATTCAGACCTTTATTGTTCATCAACCTTTGCGGTGAATTTTTAAGGTATAAGCAATGAAGAATCACCATAGCTTAAGAAGCGGAAATCATGAGCTAAGGCATAATCGTAAATCTTTTTCCAGTCGCCTTTTACAAAAGCCGAAACCAGAAGAAGCAATGTGCTTTGAGGCTGGTGGAAATTAGTTACTATACGTTTTACTATCTTATAATCATATCCTGGGGCAATGATTATCTGAGTGCTTGTATGAAGTGCATCGAGATTATTTCTGTTCATATAGTCTAAAATATTCTGAAGCGCTTCCTGAGGGCTGATACATATTGTGTTTTCGTATGGCATCCACTGTTTTACATGCAACTCTTCTTGTGTGGCCTCAGGATTTGCAGACAATGTTACACCTATATAATAAAGACTTTCTATGGTTCTTACAGAAGTAGTACCCACTGCGGTGACTTCGGCATTATGAGCAAGAAGTTTCTCTATAGTCTGTTTATTTACAGAAATGTATTCTGTGTGCATATCGTGACCGGCTATTTCTTCACTCTTCACAGGACGGAATGTTCCGGCACCTACATGAAGGGTTACCTCCTCAAGGTCTACTCCTTTTTCTTTCAGCGAGTTCAAAACCCTTTCGGTGAAATGCAGTCCGGCGGTAGGAGCGGCAACGGAGCCTTTAATTTTTGAGTACACAGTCTGATATGTTTCCTTGTCGCTCTCTTCTGTATCTCTGTTAAGATATGGCGGAATCGGCAACTCTCCGAAAACTTCCAAAATATCGGCAAAGGTTACTTCAGGATTATCCCATGTAAAGTCAATCCAGTGACTTGTACCATAACACTCTCCGCGTTTAGCTTTCAGTGTAATAGTCTTTCCCTTTACAGTTATTTCCTTACAAAGTTCACCTTCCTTCCATTTCTTCAGGTTTCCTACCATACACAACCATGCTGAATGTTCAGTCTGCTGGAAATTCAATACATAATCATTGGGTTTGATTGGCTCCAGACAGAAAATCTCTATCAAGGCTCCAGTCTCTTTTCTGAAATGAAGTCGCGCCTGTATAACTTTAGTATTATTGAAAATCATTAGAGTACCCGATTCTATATATTCGGGTAGAGAGGTAAATATATTTTCTTCTATTTCACCATGTTTGTATACCAACAGTTTTGAGCTGTCTCTCTCTTTAAGCGGATATTTAGCAATTCTTTCGTCGGGTAGCGGATAGTTATAGTCGCTTATCTTTATATGCTTTGTTTCTTCCATTTTTGTGAGTATGTTAGTTAGTCTCCAAATTTCTGCAAAAGTATAAAATACTTTCGTATCTGCATAAAAGTCATTACTTTTGTATGAAACTTTAATGTTATAACATAGAAATAAAGAACAATAAAATATCAGAAATATGAAAATAGGAGATAAAGTACGCTTCCTTAGTGAAGTTGGCGGTGGAATAGTAAGAGGATTCCAGGGAAAGGATATAGCTTTGGTTGAAGGTGAGGATGGTTTTGAAATACCTATGCTTATAAAAGAGTGTGTGGTAATACAGACCGACGATTATAATATCCCTTTAAAATCGGCTCCAAAACCAAATACTCCTGAAATTTCGGATGAGGAAGACGAAGAAGATGACAAACCTATTACCTACAGAGCTCCAGAAATAAGAGGAAACGATATTCTTAACGTATATCTTGCGTTTGTTCCTCAAGATATAAAATCCATTTCGTCTACAGGATTCGATACTTATCTTGTAAACGATAGTAATTATTTTATCGACTATCTGTATATGTCGGCCGAAGGCAAAAGCTGGACTTTAAAAAGCCGCGGCACAGTGAAACCTAATATGAAGCAGCATATCGAAGAGTTTGATAAGAAAGACCTTAATGGTATGGAACGTCTGGCTGTACAGGTTATTGCCTATAAAGATGACAGAACATTCCTGCTCAAGCCTGCCATTTCTACAGAATTGAGAATCGATACAGTGAAATTCTATAAGTTGCACACTTTTGCCGAAAATGATTTCTTCAACGAACCTGCTCTGATTTACGATATTGTAAGAGACGATGAAGAAGCAAAACAAGTGTACGTAAATCCGGATGATATAAAGAACGCCATTCTTACTAAGGATTCTGATGTCCCTATGAAAGTATTAAGAAAAGAAGACAGGAAGATAAAGAACGGAATAGTAGAGATAGATCTTCATATAGATGCTCTACTTGACGATACTACAGGTATGGGAAATGCCGAAATGCTGAATTATCAGTTGGATGTTTTCCGCAAAACACTTGAAGAGTATAAAAAGAATACCGGCCAGAAAATAGTCTTTATTCATGGTAAGGGCGACGGCGTATTGCGTAAAGCTATTCTTGATGAGCTTAAACGTAAATACAGAAGCTATCAGAGTCAGGACGCTTCATTCCGTGAATATGGTTACGGAGCAACTATGGTTACCATTAAATAAGATTGCATAATATTTAAATCCAGATTATTAAAAGATTATTCTGAATTATGAAAACTTTAAAAGAAATGCTTTCGGCCGACCGCTTTGCTTCAGAGGCAGGAGTAGAGATTATGGAGCTGAAAGAAGGTTATGCAAAAGCAAGAATGCTTGTTACTGAGAAGCACCTTAATGCCGGTGGAGTTTGTCAGGGAGGAGCGTTATTTACACTTGCCGACCTGACTTTCGCTGCTGTGGCCAACAGCCGTAACATGCTTACATTATCTCTTAATGCTAATATAACATTCCTCCGTGCCGTATGCGGAGGATATGTGTATGCTGAGGCTACGGAGATATTCAATCATGCAAAGATTCCATTTATAGAAGTCAGGATAACCGACGAGAATGAAAATCTTGTTGCGGTATTTACAAGTTCCGGATACAGAAAAAAGTCGGAACTCAATCTTGAAAGCCTGATGTAATTTGTCGTTTCGGTAAGATTTGTAATGTTGCCTCGGCATATTCTATGCATATAATATGGATATTTCATATAATATTGATATTGTGTATAATTTTTAAAGATGAATAATAATCGTTATGAAGAGAGGCTTGGAACCGATCCGATGCTGCCTCTTGTATTCAGAATGGCGATACCGGCGGTGGCGGCACAGTTTGTCAATCTGCTGTATAATATTGTCGACCGTATTTATATAGGACATATACCTCATATAGGGACAGAAGCATTGGCCGGGGTAGGGGTTACAACTTCCATTGTGATTCTTATTTCTTCTTTCTCCGCCATAGTGGGTGCAGGTGGGGCACCTCTTGCGGCTATGGCTTTAGGGCAGGGAGACAGGGACCGGGCCGGCAGAATACTTGGCAACGGTTTTGTGATGCTTATATTCTTTACACTGATTACCTCGCTTGTGGCATATCTGTTTATGAAACCTATATTGCTGCTTACAGGCGCATCAGAGCATACACTGCCTTATGCTGTAGATTATCTTTCTGTGTATCTTTTAGGTACATTGTTTGTGGAGATATCCACCGGACTTAACTCATTTATAAATTCGCAGGGAAGGCCTGCCATAGCAATGTGGTCGGTTGTGATAGGGGCTTTGCTCAATATTGTGCTTGACCCTATATTTATCTTTGTTTTTGATATGGGAGTGAAAGGAGCTGCCATAGCAACAGTGATATCTCAAGCCTTCAGTGCTTTGTGGATATTGAGGTTTCTCACTTCTGAAAAGGCATCATTACCACTCGAAAGAAAGTACATGAAACTGCAGAGGAGTGTAGTAATGTCTGTCATGGCATTAGGTGTATCGCCTTTTATTATGGCAAGTACAGAAAGTCTTGTGGGTTTTGTCCTGAATGGAAGTTTGAAACATTTTGGTGATATCTATGTCAGTGCTCTGGCTATCATGCAGAGTGCCATGCAGTTTGCAAGTGTTCCGCTTACAGGCTTTGCTCAGGGATTTGTTCCTGTGGTAAGCTATAACTATGGTCATGCCTATAAAGACAGGGTAAAACAGTGCTTCAAAATAGTGATGACATTTATGTTTGGATTTAATCTCTTCCTTATATTGGTCATGATAATATTTCCTTCTTATGTAGCAAGTGTATTTACCAGTGATGAAGAGCTTATTTCAACCGTAAGCAGTGTAATGCCTCTGTTTTTGGCCGGTATGAGTATTTTCGGACTTCAGCGGGCATGTCAGAATATGTTTGTGGCATTAGGACAGGCGCGTATATCTATATTTATAGCATTGCTTAGAAAAGTGATTTTGCTTGTACCGCTTGCATTGCTGCTCCCATCGTTCTGGGGAGTAAATGGAATATTTGCCGCTGAGGCTATTTCGGATGCAACGGCTGCAATCTGTTGTACCGCATTGTTCTTCTGGCAGTTCCCGAAGATTCTGAATAGAATAAAAACAATATAAGAGAAAATATTATATTGATTTAATATTGTTGAGTTATAATTATGTATGCATAGCAGACATATATTGATAAACAGATATAACATGGGATAAAACAAGAAGAAAAGGAATTGGAGTTTTGTATTTCAATACTTCAATTCCTTTTCTTCTTGTTTTATATTATTCTTATGTTTAAATGCTCTGCTGAGTCATTCAGCCTGTATATGTATTGTAATTAAATTATTCAATACTTAATTTCTGTCGTATAATTCTAATTCTGTTATATCAGTTTCAGAAACTTTTCCACATCGCGACGTATCATGTTATAGAGAGGTGAGTTTTTGTAGTTCGTATTTTTATGTATAACCACATCTACTGCAACCTGACTCCGCTGATAGTTTGTCAGTTCATTGTGAAGCTGCATGCTGTGCAGGGCAAGGTCGTGTATCTGTTGTTCTCTTTCTCTTCGGAGTACTGTACATACGGGAACCAGAAGGCGCATCACAACATTGTCGAGTATGTGGTGTCCCTGAATGAACATGTATGTGTTTTGAGGAGTCACTCCCAGACTTCTGAATTCCACTTTCATGCTTTCAATTTCATCGGCAGCCTCAGGGTGTCTTCTTTCAAGATCGTGAAGTTTCTTGTTTACTTTCTTCGACATGTGTTCGAGACTGCGTTCCGGATGTCTTGTACTTACCTGGTCGAGTTTGACATAAGAACAGAAATCAAGCAGTGAAAACTCGGCAAGAATATGTTTTCTGTAAAACCATACCGACCATATAAACAGAGGATAAGCAATTTCGGAATAAAGCTTCATGAACTCATTGAAGTCAATAATCTTATGATCGTTCAGTGTAGCTGTAACACACACCTCATGAAGTCCTTCGGCATAGCAATGGTAATTTTCTATGGCATAAGCGTATGTCTGTAGTACATACGGACTTTCAATCATATATTTGGAAGTGTTGGTTCTTCCCTGCAGCAGATAATCATAGTCGCTGTCTACACATGCTATCATATTTTCACCTAACTGCTTTCCTAACTGATTCATAAGTACAGTTTTCTTTCCTTTGGCCAGTGAACTTCTCGAAGGCAGCATTACCTCAAAGTATCTGTTGTCATTCTCGTATTCTGAAAGAAGAGAGCGCCAAAAAGATATATCGTCATAGCTTTCCACATAAGCTACAATTTTTCGTTTTGCCTTTTTGGGCTTAAGACTGTTTGCTGCACCTATGTATAGGGAAGAAAGGTTGTCTGTAAGTCTTTTTCCCATAATAGTAAGTTTTAGTTTTTTTATATTCTTCTCAGCGTGTTGTGATATCGCTTACCTCAGTAACGGCATCAATCCAGCCGTTCATAATTAATGCTGGAGAGTGTGTGGTAAGAACAATCTGTGCATTAGGGTTGAGGCTGCGAATCAAGCTGATAAGCCTTTGTTGCCACTCTACATGGAGAGATATTTCCGGTTCGTCCATAAATAGGGTACAGTGCGCGTTGTCCTGAACAAGTACTGTAAGCAGAATGACCAGCATCTGTTTCTCTCCGGATGAAAGCTGGTATGGTGTAAGAATATCTCCGTCTTGTTCGAACAAAATTTCATTACTCTTACGGATTATTTTCTTTCCGGTTTCGCTGAACAAGTCATCCATAAGATCCTGGAACTTTGTTTTCGGCTTTGATACGAGGGCAGCTTCGGCCTGCTTTTCAGGATCACCGCATGTAAGAAGTTCTATAATCCTGTTGCCGATGTTTACCTGATAGTCGAGATAACGTCTTTGTAATTGATACAGTTGCCAGTCGAGTTCTGTCTTTACGTTTATATTTCCTATTTTTTCCAGAAGTCCTGAATCCATCAGCGGACGGTCGAAACTTCTTATGGCATCGAAAGGAATGAAGGTGGCGTCTTCGGGAGAGAAGATAAAGTTGACTCCGGGTGTAATCCCGTTCGACAGTTTGTTTTCATTCATCTCTTTCAATGACTTAACGGAATTGTTTAGAATGGTACTTTTACCTATACCGTTTATTCCGCTAAGGATATTTACATCTTTCCTGAGTTCCCATGAAATATTTTTCCGGCCCCAAAGGCCTTTTATTTCAATTCTTTTTATGTAATCAGCCTGCTTTTTCATGGTTGTATCATATTTGTTTCCAATACAACAAAATTAGTTATTATTGCCGAATAAATCAATCTTTGTACATTAATTTTTTATTAAATTACTTGTAACTTTGTGCCAGTTTTCTATAAGAAGGTTTTAGTAATATTGTAAACAGAGGTATAATAAAAGTCCGGATATACCGGTACTTAAGGAGCAGGACTTGATTAATAATTGAAGTTTGAAGTTTATAGGAATTGAAGTTTAAAAGGAAATGAAAATGAATGTTAAGAATGTAAAGGCACATTTGTCGCTTTTGTTTGCTGCGAGCATGTGGGGACTAATGTCGCCTGTAGGTAAAGCGGCTATGGATGCCGGTATTTCCGGTCTTGCACTGGCAAATATGAGAATGATTGGCGGTGCAGTATGTTTCTGGATAACATCATTGTTTGTAAAGAAAGAAGATGTACCGCCACGCGATCTGTTTCTTCTGTTTTTTGCATCTTTGCTTGGTATTGTTTGTAATCAGGGGTGTTTTACTTTCGGTCTGTCACTGACCTCTCCTGTAGATGCATCTATTGTCACTACTACAATGCCTATTGTCACTATGATATTGGCGGCTGTTTTCCTTAAAGAACCTGTTACACCACTTAAGGTTGGCGGTATTCTTATGGGCTCGGCAGGAGCATTGGCTCTTATTCTCAGCAACAGCGAGGGCAATTCTGAAGGAGGAAGCATAATAGGCGACCTTCTGTGTGTTGGGGCTCAGATAAGTTTTGCATGTTATCTTACTATATTCAAGAAACTTATATCAAGATATTCTGTTATAACTCTTATGAAATGGATGTTCAGCTATGCTGCAATATGCTTTATTCCTTTTTCTTATAGAGATTTTACCAATATGGATTTTTCATCATATCCGGCCGAAGTATGGTGGCAGGTAGGGTATGTAGTACTGTTTGGTACTTATTTTGCTTATATACTTATGCTTTTAGGACAGAAAACACTTAGACCTACCATTGTAAGTATGTATAACTATATGCAACCTGTAGTAGGTTCGAGTGTTGCGGTATTTATGGGTATGGCAACTTTTGGTATAGTAAAGGCTGTTGCTGCTGTATTCATATTTGCCGGAGTGTATCTCGTTACACAGAGTAAGTCGAGGGCTGAAATGCTTTCCGGTAAACAGGATATTGATTAGTACTGCTAATATCGTTCTCGTAAACTGGTATAAACTGGTAATAAATGAAATCTAATTTTATAATTTAATTGATGTCGTCGGATAATATAAATAAAATAAAATCGCCGGTTCTGTATCTTCAGTATCAGTATGACATGCTGAAGATGGAATATGAATTCGAAAAGAAGCAGTTCGAACAGCAGACTGAGGTAATGGGAATAGGTAGAAAGGTAAAGCGCGGAATGTGCTGGTATCCCATAACATTAGGAAGAAGTTACTATAATGCCCTGAATCAGTTTGTTGTGGAAGTTTACAGACAGGAAGACAGGGAAATAGAACATTTGTTTGAGTACGGACGTCCTGTATGCTTCTTTACTCAGGATATGTCGGGCAAACTGACTTATCTGAACTTTGTGGCAACTGTAAATTATGTGGAAGAAGACCGTATGGTAGTAATTCTCCCCAATATGGATGCAATGATATCTCTTCAGGGAAAAGATTTTTTAGGCATACAGTTGTATTTTGATGAAACTTCATACAAGCTTATGTTCGAAGCCTTGAGGAATGTTATAAGTGCAAAGAATAACCGTCTTGCCGAATTGCGCGATATTTTTCACGGTCAGCAGCCATGCTCAGAGTTTACATTTCATCCGGTACGTTTTCCGTGGCTCAACAAAACTCAGGAAGATGCCGTAAACAAGGTTCTTCATGCCAAGGATGTAGCTATAGTTCACGGACCTCCCGGAACAGGAAAGACTACTACACTTGTGGAGGCTATCTATGAAACACTTCACAGGGAAAACCAGGTTATGGTATGTGCTCAAAGTAATATGGCAGTCGACTGGATTAGTGAGAAACTTGTAGACCGTGGCGTAAGTGTACTCAGAATAGGAAATCCTTCGCGGGTAAACGATAAAATGCTTTCTTTCACATACGAGAGGAGGTTTGAGTCGCATCCTGACTATACACAGCTATGGAGCATAAGAAAAGCTATCAGAGACCTTTATTCTCAAAACAGAAAAGGGGCCGACAGGGAGAATATACGTCAGAAGATAAATTCGCTTAAAGACCGTGCTACAGAACTCGAAATACGTATAAATGAATCTTTGTTCTCTGAAGCAAGAGTTATAGCCTGTACGCTGGTGGGAAGTGCCAACCGTATACTTATAGGTCATAAGTTTGGTACTCTTTTCATTGATGAGGCCGCTCAGGCGCTCGAAGCCGCATGCTGGATACCTATACGCAAGGCCGACAGGGTAATTTTGGCAGGCGACCACTGTCAGTTGCCTCCTACCATAAAAAGTCCGCTGGCACTGAAAGGGGGACTTGGAAATACTCTTATGCAGTGTGTGGTAGCAAATAAACCCGAAACTGTGTCTTTGCTTAAAGTGCAATACAGAATGAATAATGATATAATGCAGTTTTCGTCCGACTGGTTTTATGGAGGTATGTTGCAGTCGGCTCCAGAAGTAAAATACAGGAGCATACTCGACTATGATACTCCCATAACATGGATAAATACCGAAGGGATGGATTGCAATGAGGAGTTTATAGGTGAGAATTACGGTAGAATAAATAAACCTGAAGCCGAATTGTCGTTGGCAAAGCTAAAAGAGTACATCGAGAAAATAGGCCGCGAGCGTTTCCTTGACGAAAAGATTGATATAGGAATCATTTCCCCATACAAGGCACAAGTCCAGTATTTGCGTCAATTGCTTAAAAAGGATTCTTATTTCAAACCATACCGTCAGTACATAACAGTAAATACTGTAGATGGCTTTCAAGGTCAGGAAAGAGACGTGATACTTATAAGTCTTGTCCGCGCAAACGAAGAAGGACAGATAGGATTCCTTAATGACCTCCGGCGAATGAATGTTGCCATAACCCGTGCAAGGATGAAACTTATTATTCTGGGCGATGTTTCTACGCTTACCAGACATCCTTTTTATAAAAGGTTGTATAACTATGTCGAAAGTCTGAACTCATTTTGATAATACGTTATAAATCATTAAATTTGCAAGAGTATTTATCAATAATTTATTAATTATGTTCAACGACTTATTACAATCTTCTTATTTCTCTATTTTTCTGATCGTCGCTTTGGGCTTTATGCTTGGACGTATCAAGGTTAAGGGGTTATCTCTTGATGTATCAGCCGTGATTTTTATTGCTCTTGCTTTTGGGCATTGGGGTGTATCGATTCCTAAGGAATTGGGTAACTTTGGTTTGGTTCTGTTTATTTTTACTATTGGAATTCAGGCAGGACCAGGATTCTTTGATTCTTTCAGAACAAAGGGTAAAACCCTTATTCTGATAACTATTTTAATTATAGCTTCGGCTTGTCTCACTGCCTTAGGACTTAAGTATGCTTTCGGTATTGATACTCCGAGTGTCGTTGGACTTATTGCCGGTGCGCTGACCAGTACTCCTGGTCTTGCTGTAGCCATAGACAGTACACAGTCGCCTTTAGCTTCTATATCGTACGGTATAGCTTATCCGTTTGGGGTTATAGGTGTGATATTGTTTGTAAAACTTCTGCCAAAGTTGCTTCGTGTAGATTTGGATGAAGAGGCAAAGCGTCTTGAAAAGGAACGCAGAGGACAATATCCCGAATTGAATACTTGCATCTTTACGGTTACAAATGATAGTGTTTGTGGCCGTTCATTGGCCGAACTTAATATTCGTGCTATTACAGGCGCTGTTATTTCGCGTATTAAAACTGGTGGTGAGATAGTAATGCCTTCGGCCAACATGAAGCTTAAGAAGGGTGATGTTATACAGGGTGTAGGTAGTGAGGAGTCTCTTAATAATCTTGCTACCATGCTTGGTGAAAGGGAAGAGGGTGAGCTTCCTCTCATAAATAATCAGACAATAGAGTCATTGCTTCTTACCAAGAAAGATATGATAAACAAGCAACTTGGCGATTTGAATCTGCAGCGCAATTTCGGATGTACAGTTACACGTATTCGCCGAAGCGGTATTGATTTGTCGCCTTCTCCTGAATTATCATTGAAATTCGGTGACAAGCTGATGATTGTTGGTGAGAAAGATGGTATTCAGGCTGTTGGCCGATTGCTGGGTAATGATGCCAAGAAACTTTCTGATACAGATTTCTTCCCTATAGCTATGGGTATAGTGTTGGGCGTTCTGTTCGGTAAGCTTAATATATCTTTCGGAAATGGTCTGTCATTCTCTCCGGGGCTTACTGGCGGTGTGCTTATGATGGCGCTGTTCCTTAGTGCAATAGGTAAAACCGGACCTATATTATGGTCAATGTCAGGACCGGCCAACCAGCTTTTGCGACAGTTGGGATTGTTGCTTTTCCTTGCTGAAGTCGGAACATCTGCTGGAAAGAATCTTGTATCAACATTCCAGGAAAGCGGTTTCCTTTTATTTGGCGTTGGCGCGGCAATAACAATTGTTCCTATGGTAATAGCAGCTTTGGTGGGACGTCTGGTTTTCAAAATCAGTATGTTGGACTTGCTGGGTACTATTACCGGTGGTATGACAAGTACTCCGGGACTTGCTGCTGCCGATTCTATGACCGACAGTAATATTCCTGGTGTGGCTTATGCTACTGTTTATCCTATAGCAATGGTGTTCCTGATTTTATTTATTCAGTTCATAGCTCTTATGGTATAAAACCAGAATAAAAAACGAATTAAAAATGCCTGTCTGTTTATATTCAGTCTTATTGATGGATGAATAAAAACAGACAGGCATTTTTTTATAAAAGTTTATTGTTGATCTGTATTGATATATTGTTGATATGATATATTTGTTAAATTTGAGTAGTTGAAGAGTTCTGTTTATTGTTTACATTTATATTGTACAGATCGTATCCTGCAGGTCGCTGGAATATATCAATTCCGAAGTCTGATGCGGTAGCAAGAATATGCTCGAATATTTCAGATTGCAGTGATTCATACTGTACCCAGTCTGTAGTATCAGAGAAGCAATATATTTCTAAAGGCATACCTTCGGATGACGGTTGCAGCTGGCGTACCATAATCATAAGATCTTTTTTCACTTTTGGGTGATTGTTCAGATAAGAGAGGAGATATTCTCTGAAAACCGACAGATTTACCACTTTGTTTTCTGCTTTGTATTTATCCTTTTGAATATATCCTTTATCTACAAGATTATTTATTTCATTTTCTCTTATAAACCTTATGGTATTCATGTTAATGTTCAATGAACGCTTTATTCTTCGTCCGCCGCTTTCACGCATACCTCTCCAGTTCTGAAAAGAATCACTTACAAGTACGTATGGAGGAATGGTAGTTATGGTCTTGTCGAAATTCTGTACTTTTACTGTAGTAAGAGAAACTTCTATCACATATCCGTCGGCTCCGTATTTCGACATGGTAATCCAGTCTCCGGGACGGAGCATATCATTTGCTGAAAGTTGTACACCTGCTACCAGTCCCAACAGGCTGTCTTTAAAAATCAACATAAGTACTGCTGCAGATGCACCCAGTCCGGCCAGTATATTGGTTGGGTCCTGGTCTATAAGTATGCTTATAATAATAATGACACCTATTACTATAACTACAAGCTTAATCATCTGATATATTCCCTTAAGAGGCCTGTTTCTGAGCTTTTCATGTTCGCTCGAAATCTCGTAAAGAGAATTAAGGAAGGTTCCTATTAACAGTATTGAGACTATGTCGAGGTATATCAGACATACTTTATGCAGAAAGTTCAGCAGCTGTGGCGTGTTGTTGAAAATAAAAGGAAGTAAAATATATATTATGATAGGTGGAATCATCCGGCAGAAGCTGTTCATCATATCGTCATTAAACAGATAGTCATCCCATTTAGCCTTGGTGCTTGTGGTTATTCTCTTAATTAGCGGAATAACGAAGTGTCTGAATATCTTTGTACATATATATGCTACAAGTAATGTAATTACAGATAGGGTAATTTGTGTTGTGATGCTTAAGCCTGCCTTTTCTACACCTAAATTCTGTAGTAGAAGTTCTATCTCGCTGTTGATTGTATTACTGTTCATTATTTTTAGTGGGTTATATAACTTTTTCTGTTTGTATACTAATTATTATTCGTAATTATCTGATTAAATGTATAAACGGTATATTAAAAAGTGATGCAATATAAGTAATTTTCTACGATGTATGCAATATTATGGCTTTAAAAACTAACAATATTTAACCGATATGTAATCTTGTAGAAGTAGTATTTTTATATAATCTTATTAATCTTGGTATACTGGTATTTATAATGCATTATAAAAAAAGAAGAGGCCGGAATTTCCGGCCTCTTCTTTAATATAGAGTGTTATAACTGTTTCTAAAAAATTACTGCTTTGCAAGCAGTTTGTACAATTTGTTGTTTAGTGCCTGGCACATAACTCCGTTACCCATTGCATGATAACGTTTGATTTGATACTGTAATTTCAAAATTTCTTTAGCGTCTTTTTTCATAATTCATCGTGTTTTGCTTCCGCGTTTCGGAAGCGGTTATTATTTACTTTCTTATCACACTACAAAGATACGAATTATTTTTGATATAATGCTATAAAGCATAAAAAATCCTTTGTTTTTTTGTTTTTTTATCTTATTTGTAACACTTTTGAAATACTGATATTGCAAATAATAAGAATAAATATCGAAAATTAGTTCTCTTTCTGTCCTTTATTGCTCATATTTAACGTATTTGTGCACTTTTTATCCTCGTTTTCGTTTTGTAGTACGAATGCTTTGATTAATTTTGCCATCAGAAAATTACTAATACCAAAATATTTAATCTAATGAGTTTGAAAATTGTAGTATTGGCAAAGCAAGTACCTGATACACGCTGTGTGGGGAAAGACGCCATGAACGCCGACGGAACAATTAACCGTGCGGCTCTTCCGGCAATCTTTAATCCGGAAGACTTGAACGCCTTGGAACAGGCTCTCAGACTGAAAGACACACATCCGGGTTCAACTGTCACAATGTTGACTATGGGTCCTGGTCGTGCCGCAGAAATTATTCGTGAAGGATTATACAGAGGTGCCGATAATGGTTATCTTCTTACAGACCGCGCATTTGCCGGTGCAGATACACTTGCTACTTCATACGCTCTTGCAACAGCTATCCGCAAGATTGGTGAGTATGATATTATTGTAGGTGGTCGTCAGGCTATCGATGGTGATACTGCTCAGGTTGGTCCTCAGGTGGCCGAAAAACTTGGATTGCCTCAGATTACATACGTAGAAGAAATCCAGGAAGTAAAAGACGGACGTATCCGTGTGAAACGTCATATCGATGGTGGCGTGGAAACTGTAGAAGGTCCGCTTCCTATCGTTCTTACAGTAAACGGAAGTGCAGCTCCTTGCCGTCCGCGCAATGCTAAGTTGGTTCAGAAATACAAACGTGCCCTCGGAGCTCAGGAAAAAGCTGCCATTACTAAAGATGGTGCAGAACTTCCATACGCTTCTCTTTATGAAAGCCGTCCTTATCTGAATATCACCGAATGGAGCGTTGCCGATGTGAATGGTGATACCAAGCAGTGTGGTCTATCCGGTTCGCCTACTAAAGTGAAGAAGATTGAAAACATCATTTTCCAGGCTAAGGAAAGCAAAACCATTACCGGAAGCGATGCTGATATAGAAAACCTGATTGTTGAACTTTTGGCTAACCATACTATCGGATAAGACTATGAATAATGTATTTGTATATTGTGAGATGGAAGGCAAGCATGTTGCCGATGTAAGTCTCGAACTTCTAACAAAAGGTCGTAAGTTAGCCAATGAACTTGGTTGCCAGCTCGAAGCTATCTGTGCCGGAACCGACCTTGCTGATGTAGAAAAACAAGTGTTGCCATACGGAGTTGATTTCGTTCATGTATTCGATGCTCCGGGCTTGTTCCCATATACTTCACTTCCTCATACTTCTATTCTTGTAAACCTCTTCAAACAGGAGAAACCTCAGATCTGCCTTATGGGAGCTACTGTAATAGGACGCGACCTTGGCCCTCGTGTTTCTTCGGCTCTTACAAGCGGTCTTACTGCCGACTGTACACAACTTGAGATAGGTAGCCATGAAGACAAAAAGAATGGTGTGACTTACGAAAATCTGTTGTATCAGATTCGTCCTGCTTTCGGTGGAAATATCGTTGCTACTATCATTAACCCTGAACACCGTCCTCAGATGGCAACTGTTCGTGAAGGCGTGATGAAGAAAGAAATAGTAGACGAAAACTACAAGGGAGAAGTTGTACGTCACGATGTAGCTAAGTTTGTTCCTGATACTGATTATGTGGTTAAGGTTATAGACCGCCATGTGGAAAAGGCCAAACATAATCTTAAAGGTGCTCCTATAGTTATTGCCGGAGGATACGGAATGGGTTCTAAAGAAGGATTCGACATGCTGTTCGAACTTGCCAAGGAACTGCATGCAGAAGTTGGTGCCAGCCGTGCTGCTGTGGATGCAGGATTCTGCGAACACGACCGTCAGATAGGACAGACTGGTGTTACAGTACATCCTAAACTGTATATCGCATGTGGTATCTCAGGACAGATTCAGCATATAGCAGGTATGCAGGATGCCGGAATCATCATTTCTGTAAACAATGATGAGAATGCGCCTATCAATACGATAGCCGACTATGTTATTAACGGAACAGTGGAAGAAGTGATTCCGAAAATGATTAAGTATTATAAAAAGAACAGTAAGTAATGGCAAACTTTTATACAGAACACCCGGAATTGCGTTTCCATCTTAATAATCCGCTGATGGAACGTATCTGCGAACTTAAGGAACGCAGTTATAGAGATAAAGATGAATTTGATTATGCACCACAGGATTTTGCTGATGCTATAGATTCATACGATAAAGTATTGGAAATTACAGGTGAAATAACCGGTGAAGTTATTGCTGCCAATGCAGAAGGAGTAGACGAGGAAGGTCCTCACTGCGCCAACGGACGTGTGGAGTATGCTTCTGGTACTAAAGATAATCTTGATGCTATGGTTAAGGCCGGTCTTAACGGTATGACTATGCCTCGCCGTTATGGTGGACTGAATTTCCCTATTACTCCTTATACTATGTGTGCCGAAATCGTGGCACAGGCTGATGCCGGTTTTGGTAATATCTGGTCTCTTCAGGACTGTATCGAAACTCTTTATGAATTTGGTAACGAAGACCAGCACAGCCGTTTTATTCCACGTATCTGCGCAGGCGAAACAATGTCTATGGACTTGACAGAACCTGATGCCGGATCTGACCTTCAGAGTGTAATGCTTAAGGCTACATACGATGAGGCAAACAATTGCTGGCGTCTGAATGGTGTTAAGCGTTTCATCACTAATGGTGATGCCAACTTGCATCTTGTGCTTGCACGTTCTGAAGAAGGTACACACGACGGACGTGGTCTTTCAATGTTTATTTACGACAAGAACGATGGTGGTGTGGATGTACGCCGTATAGAAAACAAACTTGGTATCCATGGTTCTCCAACATGCGAACTTGTTTACAAGAATGCCAAAGCAGAACTTTGCGGTGAACGTAAGCTTGGTCTTATCAAGTATGTGATGGCACTTATGAACGGTGCCCGTCTTGGAATTGCGGCTCAGTCTGTAGGTTTGAGCCAGGCTGCATACAATGAGGCTTTGGCATATGCAAAAGACCGTAAACAGTTTGGTAAGGCTATTATTGAGTTCCCGGCTGTATATGATATGCTTGCCACTATAAAGGCAAAACTTGATGCCGGCCGTGCACTTCTTTATCAGACTGCACGTTATGTGGATATTTACAAGGCTCTTGATGATATTGCCCGCGAACGCAAGCTTACTCCGGAAGAGCGTCAGGAACAGAAACGATATGCAAAACTGGCCGACAGCTTTACTCCTCTTGCAAAAGGTATGAATTCGGAATATGCCAACCAGAATGCATACGACTGTATACAGGTTCACGGAGGTTCAGGGTTCATGATGGAATATGCATGTCAGCGTATATATCGTGATGCACGTATCACAAGTATCTACGAAGGTACAACTCAGTTGCAGACAGTGGCTGCCATAAGATATGTTACAAATGGTGCCTATGCGGCTACTCTACATGAATATGAGCTTATACCTTGCGCTCCTGAATTCGAAGGATACATGAACAGGATAAAGGATATGACGCGTAAGCTTGAGGCTTGCACCAATGCAGTGAAGGAAGCACAGAACCAAGAATTGCTTGATTTTGTTTCACGACGTCTGTATGAAATGGCAGCTGTGTGTGTGATGAGCCATCTGCTTCTGCAGGATGCAACCAAGGCTCCGGAACTCTTTGCTCAGTCGCTCAATGTGTATGTCAACTATGCGGAATCGGAAGTAGAAAAGCATTTCAACTTTATCCGTAAGTTCCAGGCTGAAGAATTGGAAAACTACCGTAAATAAAATAATGTTTCAAAGGAAAAACCTGATTGATTTTCGGGTTTTTCCTTTTTTGTTTGAGAGTTGTTTATATTACTTAGAAGTATATTTAATATTAACGTAACTTTCAGTTATTCACATTGTAATAAGATGCTTATATTTTTGCAGTGTCTTAAAATCATAGGAGGACTAAATATGAACGATGTAAATTATGTAATAGAATGTTTGCCAGATGGTGAGTTCTATGCCTATTTATTGGATTATCATCAGTGTTGTGCATACGGAGAAACAGAAGAAGAAGCTATAGAGAATCTTCAGGAAGTTTCTTATGATTTCTTCAATGAAGTGAATTCAATGTACTCCATAGATGAAATGGCATGATATTATGCAAAAGTTATTTTATTAATAGCAGAAAATTTTAAGTAATAAAACACTCTCTTTCTTTCCGGGAGTCATGTCCGTGTGATGCAGACGTGGCTCTTTTTTATAGTAGGTATATTAAAAAAGAAAATGGCGGAATCTCTTGTATGTATCGTAGAGATTCCGCCATTATTTTGTTTTCTGTAATATACTTTTGTAATATACTTTCTGTAGCTGTGTTTTCTGTGATTATGTTTCTGTTTCTTTTTCTGTAACTTTTATATAAGTGACAGACAGCTACAGTCTACCTGGTTTTATCTGATATGAACCTGTTTTATTTTGTACGGATTTTGTATCCGGCCATACCATAGTACAGGATAAACAGGAAGCAAGGAAGACACAACCAGTATGCCTGCTGAGGTCCTGTTATATCTTTAAGCCATCCGTACAGAGTAGGAATTACAGCACCACCAAACATGGCCATGATAAGAAGTGACGAACCGGCTTTTGTGAATTTGCCAAGGTCGGCCATTGCAAGAGGCCAAAGAGCAGGCCACATAAGTGAGCATCCCAAAGCCATAAAAGAGATGAAGTAGATTGAAATTTCTGCTGGAGTTAGGACAACGAGCAGTGAACCAATAATGGCAAGCCATGAACAGATTTTCAGAGCTGTAGCCTGACTCATGTATTTAGGTATGAAAATAATACCGCAGATATATCCTATTACAATACCTATAGGAGCAATCCATGCATAATTGGCAGCACCTTCAAGACCGAGCGAATTGGCATAGTCTACAAGTGTACCCAATGAAACTGTTTCTACACCCACATAAAGGAAAAGGGCAAGACATCCCAACAGCAAGTGAGGGAACTGGAATACAGAAGTTTTGTTGGCTGCATATGGGCAAGCTTCCGATTCTCCGTCTCCATCGTCTTCTCCGGCAGCTTTAACTTCTGGAAGTGGGGCAAAGAACGCCATTATGCCAAGAACTACAAAAGCTGCAATAATAATAAGGAAAGGTTTTTCGAGGTCGGCGATGCTTATAAGGCTTACATCCTTACCGAGAAGCCATACAATGAATATTGCAGGTATAGGCCATGCCATCTTGTTGCATATACCCATAATACTGATACGTTTTGCGGCACTTTCCAATGGACCGAGAATAGTGATATATGGATTTACCGAAGCTTGCAGATAAGCATTTGCTGCACCGCTTACAAAAGAAGCGATAAGGAAAAGAGAGAAACTCTTCTGGTTAGCCGAAAGGATAAACAGATAGAATGCTGCGGCAAAAATAAAGAAAGACAAAGACATGGTCTTCTTATAGCCGATAGCTTTGATTGTCAGTCCGGCCGGATAACCGAACACAAGGAAAGGGATGAAGGTTGCAGCAATAATCAGGTACGATGCTGCATTTGAAATACCCAAAGACCCCTGTAGTACAGGAACAAGCAATGAGTTTATACCCAAAGCAAATCCAATAGCAAAGAACATTATTCCGATAAAAGCCAACGGAATAGCAAAGTTTTGTTTCTTCTGACTCATTTTTTCAAGGTTTTTATAAATAAATAAGGTTATTAATAAATATTTGTTGCAAAAATAAGAATTTTAATGTATTTCATTAATAAAAAAGAGGTAAAAATACTTCTTGTTATTGAGTTTTTTCTATATAAAATGATTTTATAGTTGTTAAATTCGAACTTTTTGTCTATTATTGTATCTTAAAATAAAAAAAATGAAGTAATGTTAATTGGGGTATGATGTTACGTACATTTATGATTATAGAATTATAATTATTTAATAATATATTTGTTAGCTAAAAACTATTCTCAAACTAAAAAACAATTTTAAAATGTTACTTAATTTCCCGTTTCGACGCGCAATGTATTTTCACGTTAATGGTGGAATGCTCCTGATGTTTGCAGCAGCTCTTGCTCTTGTAGTGGCCAATTCTTCATGGAGTGAGGCTTATCAGGCCTTTTGGCAACACGAAATTATTTTAAAGATAGGCAATTTTAATGTTCTTAGTCATGGAGGGCATCCGCTTACACTGATGGCATTTATCAACGATGCACTGATGACTGTTTTCTTTTTTGCTGTAGGACTTGAAATCAAGCGTGAAATATTGGTTGGAGAACTGTCTTCCTTCCGCAAGGCTCTTCTTCCTATTGTGGCCGCATGTGGAGGTATGATACTTCCTGTTCTTATTTTCTATTATCTTACTAAGGGAACAAGTGCCGAAGCAGGTCTTGCTATTCCTATGGCTACTGATATAGCTTTTTCTCTTGGAGTACTTAGTATGTTTGGCAAGAGAGTGCCTTTATCGCTCAAAGTGTTTCTTACTGCATTTGCTGTGGTCGATGATATTGGTGGGGTGCTGGTAATAGCGATTTTCTATACATCGCAGCTTAACAGTACATTTATTATGTATTCAATACTTGTCCTGATATTTCTCGTGGCTTGCAATCTGCTTAAGATTCATAATAAATGGCCTTATATAATTGGTGGATTCTTTATGTGGTACTGCTTCATGCAAAGTGGCATTCATGCTACTATATCTGGAGTTGTTGTGGCATTTACATTGCCTGCAACTCCCCGCGTAATGATAGGAAGCTATATACAGCGCATTCATGAGTGTATTGATACAATACCCGATAGTAATAAACAGTGTATAATTCTTAGTCACAAGCAGATAGAGGCCCTTCATAATATAAAGTCGGCTTCAGATAAGGTGGTGTCACCCCTTCAGTCTTTGGAGGATTCCTTGAGTACGTGTGTTAATTACTTTATTATGCCTTTGTTTGCTTTTGCCAATGCCGGAGTGGTACTTACGGCTTCTCATGGTGGAATTGAGATAGGTCAGGTTACATGGGCGGTAATGCTTGGTCTTATAATAGGAAAGTTCTGTGGAATATATCTTTTTACTTTGCTTGTTGTAAGAATGGGATTTGCTTCACTTGGTGAAGGAATGACCTGGAAAAACCTTACAGGTATATGTATGCTTGGAGGTATAGGCTTTACTGTTTCTCTTTTTATTGCCAATCTGTCTTTTGCCGATAGTATACATCTTCTGAATGAGGCTAAAATGGGTGTATTGTTTGGGACTATTATTGCTGGTATTTTGGGATATTTCATTCTTTCATATACTTTGCCTAAGCGGGAAGATCCAATGGAGGCAGAATATCAGCCTTGATGTAGATTGATGTTTATTTGTTATATTTATCTGTTATATTTAATTCAGTTTTAATTGGTTTGCTTGTTATAAGCTTGTTATAAACTTGTTATAAGTTTGTTGTGTATAATGTGCTGTATTTGAGTAACTTAATAATTACTGTTGAAAAAACATATGTTTTCAAGGCCCTTGTCACAGTTGTGCCAAGGCCTCGTCACTGTTGTGCTTAGGCCTTGCCTCAGTTGTGCCGAGGGCCCGTCACATTAATGCCGAGGCCTTGGCATAGTTGTGTTAAGGCCTAATCACAACTGTGACAAGATTAAGATGTCAGTTAATTTTTCATCAAGGATATGTTTATTTATTATTATTCGTTGGAATTCTCTTGTTTTTATTATTTTTTTTGTTCATGTTTTGTCTTAGAAAAGTTGAATCTGTCTTTTCTATATATATTACGTATAATGATAAATTTATTGTGTTACGATGTTAGTTAGATTATAATAGCATAATCATTTTATATCGTTAAATTGTTAAAATGTTATATAGGTTCTATTGCTTCTATTTGTATGAAGCTTCATCGTATATATTTATATATAATAATGTGTAGTATTTAAATTGAGAAAATATGAAATAGATAATTTTATCTTTATAATATTCACTTAATCAGTAATTTAGGAAAAATATTATAAAAATATTGCAAAAAAGTGGGTCAAATGCTTGTGGAATCAAAAATAAGTCGTACCTTTGCATCCGCTTTCGAGAGGGAAAGACATTAGAGATTGAAATTCTGATAGCAAACCGGTAGGAAAAGGATAACAGATGTTGCTGCACTGAGTATCTTACCTTACATAACGTAAGGGAGCGAGAAAGGATAAGCCGTTTGTATCTTATGGTTGATTTGACTGCTTCGAAAAATTTTTCAAAAAAAACTTCTGAAAAATTTGGTAGTTAAAAATAAATCACTTACCTTTGCATCCGCTTTCACTTCCAAACGAAAGCTGAAACGAATATGAGTTCTTTGAAAGATTTTAAATAAACAAACAGAATGTAGTACAAGAGTA
>artificially_reared_2__coassemble_338_pt1 | contig 26389 bp, 13 predicted proteins | sample artificially_reared_2__metabat2_high_PE_035 | metagenome-assembled genome bin artificially_reared_2 | reverse complement strand
AGAAGACTTCACAACAGATATTATGCAAAGACTATGCGTAACGCAGTGAAGAAACTTCGCGCAACAACTGACAAAGCAGAAGCTGTTGCATTGTATCCAAAAGTACAGAAAATGTTGGATAAGTTGGCTAAAGTTAACATTATCCACAAAAACAAGGCTGCTAACTTGAAGTCAAAATTGGCTGCTCATATCGCCAAAATAGCTTAATTTTAGCGCTTAAAGAAAGATATTAAGGTCAGACTTTTCAGTCTGACCTTTTGTCGTTTATATACCATCTTTCTTTATCTCCGATCTATAAAAAAAGACAATCCTCCCCCACCATAAAAGTGCATATCACTATCTTTTTGCAACACATCCACACTCTTGCTTCTATTATTTTATCATAAAATACTAGAAAAGACAACACCCCGGAATAAGCATTAAAAAACCTGTTGATTTTCACCTTTTTTAGGCCTCCAAAAAGAGTTTGTCTCACGTATTTTTTGTATCTTTGAACGATAAAACAAACAATATAAAAACATGAGTGAAGAACTGACACCAAACAGCGGAAACAACTACTCGGCAAGTAGCATTCAAGTACTTGAAGGACTCGAAGCCGTACGTAAACGCCCCGCAATGTACATCGGCGATATAAGCGAAAAAGGTTTGCATCACCTCGTGTATGAGGTAGTAGACAACTCTATTGATGAAGCTTTGGCCGGATATTGTACACACATAGAAGTAACAATCAATGAAGACAACTCTATCACCGTACAGGATAACGGACGAGGCATACCTGTAGACTTTCACGAAAAGGAACAGAAATCGGCCCTCGAAGTAGTTATGACTGTATTGCATGCTGGTGGTAAATTCGATAAAGGATCTTATAAAGTATCAGGTGGTTTGCACGGTGTAGGTGTATCGTGTGTCAATGCATTGTCAACTCACATGACTACCAATGTTTTCAGAAACGGTAAAGTATATCAGCAGGAATACGAATGCGGAAAGCCTCTGTATCCGGTTAAAGAAATCGGAACCACAGATTTGAGAGGTACAAGACAGACTTTCTGGCCAGACGGCTCTATATTTACTGTTACTGAATATAAGTATAGCATACTCCAGGCACGACTAAGAGAACTGGCTTACCTTAACAAAGGTATAACTATTACACTTACCGACAAACGTGTAAAAGAGGAAGACGGAAGCTATAAGAGTGAAAAATTCCATTCTGAAGAAGGTGTTAAGGAGTTTGTACGTTTTCTGAATTCCAACAACACTCCGCTGATAGATGATGTCATTTATCTGAATACCGAAAAGCAGGGTGTACCTATAGAATGTGCCATTATGTATAATACAGGATTCCGCGAAAACCTGCATTCATACGTAAATAATATCAATACAATTGAAGGTGGTACACACGAAGGAGGATTCCGCGCCGCACTTACACGAGTTCTGAAGAAATATGCCGAAGAAAGCAAAGCCCTCGAAAAGGCAAAAGTTGAAATCTCCGGAGAAGACTTCCGTGAAGGACTTATTGCCGTGATTTCTGTAAAAGTTGCCGAACCTCAGTTTGAAGGACAGACAAAAACCAAACTTGGTAACAGTGAAGTGAGCGGTGCTGTTCAGCAGGCAGTTGGTGAAGCTCTTTCTAATTATCTTGAGGAACATCCTAAAGAAGCCAAAATCATAGTCGACAAAGTTATATTGGCTGCAACTGCACGTGTGGCCGCAAGAAAAGCACGTGAATCTGTTCAGCGCAAGAGCCCTATGGGAGGTGGCGGACTACCTGGAAAATTGGCCGACTGCTCAAGTCGTGTAGCCGAAGAATGTGAACTCTTCCTTGTGGAGGGTGATTCTGCGGGTGGTTCTGCCAAGCAAGGACGAAGCCGCCAGTTCCAGGCCATACTTCCTCTTAGAGGTAAAATCCTCAACGTAGAAAAGGCTATGTGGCATAAAGCTTTCGAAAGTGATGAAGTAAACAATATCATTCAGGCATTAGGAATACGTTTCGGAGTTGATGAAGAAGACAGCAAGAAAGCAAACATCGACAAACTGCGCTACCATAAGGTTATCATCATGACCGATGCCGATGTCGATGGTTCACATATCGACACACTTATAATGACTCTGTTCTACAGATATATGCCTGAAATAATTCAGGAAGGACACCTATACATAGCAACTCCACCATTATACAAATGCACCAAAGGAAAGGTGAGCGAGTACTGCTATACAGAAGAAGCACGCCAGGCTTTCATCCAGAAATACGGCGACGGAAACGAACAGGGTATCCACACACAGAGGTACAAAGGTTTGGGTGAAATGAATCCGGAGCAGTTGTGGGAAACAACAATGAATCCAGAAACTCGTATTCTAAAGCAGGTTCAGATTGAAAATGCTGCAGAAGCCGACTATATCTTCTCTATGCTGATGGGAGACGATGTTGCTCCTCGACGTGAATTTATCGAGAAGAATGCTACTTATGCCAATATTGACGCGTAAGCAACGATATGGCTTAGTGATTTATTATTTATTTTATTAATTAATTTATCTCCTCACATCTTACACGAGGGAAGCCCCGGACAGACTACTGTCCCGGGGCTTTTTTTATATAACACGGGGCCGACACTCACTTTCAAGATGGTTATTTTGTTTATATTTTATTTTCCTTAAATCGCGCCTACAAGGCCTGTAGAGGCATTTTCCGATATTTATAGTTTATATTTTTATTGTATGTAAAATAACTTTAGACATAAATCACTAAATTTGAAAAAACAATAATCATAATCAATAAAACTAATACCTCAGAAAGATATGAAACTTACATTTCGTATTAAGTACCGTACCATTTGGGGAGAAAGTTTGAGAGTAATCATCAATGAAGATGAGAAAAACTCATTAGCACTCTTCACTCGCGACGGACAAGAATGGCAAGGAACATTCGACTATGACTTGCCCGAGAATTCGAAAAATGTAACATACCGTTACGGAGTTTACAGAAACGAGACTTGTGTACGTAAAGAATTTGGAGCTATTCCACATTCTCTGACAATGGGAAACGCACAGCAACATCATTTCATAGTAGACGACTGCTGGAGAGACCTTCCCGCCGACAATCATAAATACAGTTCGGCCTTCAATGGAATAACCCATACAGAAGAAGCAAAGATACCAGCCGACAACGTAGGTTGCTGTATCACATTCCGTGCATTATGTCCAGGTCTGAGAGCAAAAGAGCAGGAACTTGGAGTTATAGGAAGCTGCAATGCTTTGGGCAACTGGGAATATTGCCGTCCTATCCGCATGCAGGAAATAAAACCAAACGTATGGCATCTCACAGTAGATGCATCTACACTTAGCTTTCCTTTTGAATACAAGTTTGTAGCAGTAAGTTCTAAAACTGGTGCAGTAGAAGAATGGGAAATGGGATGCAACCGTACATTCCACATACAGCCACTGATGAGAGGAGAGACCTACCTTCCTATGGAAACAGAGGTTTTCTTCAATTATCTGCAGCCAAGAATTGCAGGTAGCGCAATACCAGTATTCTCACTAAGATCGGAAGGCAGTTTTGGTGTAGGTGATTTCGGCGATTTAAAGACCTTTATAGACTGGGCTTCAGAAACACACCAGAAAGCCGTACAGATTCTTCCTATCAACGATACCACCATAACAAACACATGGCAGGATTCTTATCCTTATAACAGCATATCTATATATGCATTCCATCCTATGTATATAGATATACGCCAGTTACCGGACCTGCAAGACAAAGAGAAAGCTGAAAAATACGAAGAAGAAAGAATTAAGCTGAACTCACTTGCACAAGTCGACTATGAAGGCGTGAACAATACCAAACGTGCATATCTCAAGGATATATTCGTACAGGAAGGAGAAAACATTCTTTCATCGGATGATTTCGGAAAATTCTATGAAGAAAATGAACACTGGTTAAAGCCGTATGCAGCATTCAGCTATCTCAGAGACATGTACGGAACACCAGATTTCAGCCAGTGGCCAGACTTCAGTGTTTACGATTCAGAAAGAACAGACAAGCTATGCAGTAAGGGAAGTGAATCTTATGAACATATAGCTTTCTATTATTTCCTTCAGTATGAACTGCATATACAGTTGCTTGCAGCAGCAAACCACGCACGAAGTAAAGGCGTAATACTAAAAGGAGATATTCCTATAGGAATAAGCAGAGGCAGTGTAGAAGCATGGGTAGAGCCATATTACTTCAACATGAACGGTCAGGCTGGTGCACCACCAGACGCATTCTCAACCAAAGGACAAAACTGGGGTTTCCCAACATACAACTGGGAAGTGATGGAAAAAGACAACTATCTGTGGTGGAGAAGACGCTTCGCTAAAATGTCGGAATACTTCACAGCCTACAGAATAGACCATATTTTAGGATTCTTCCGCATATGGGAAATACCGAGCCACTCTGTTCACGGACTATTAGGACAGTTTGTTCCTGCCATGCCAATGAGCGCAGACGAGATAAAAGGTTTCGGCCTGAACTTCCAGAAAGAGTTTATGACAGAACCTTTCATAAACGACTATATGCTCAATACTATGTTTGGCGACAAGAGCGACATGGTAAGAGAAACATTTGTAGAACATGTACATGATGACATCTATAAGATGCGTCCGGAATTTGACACACAGCGCAAGGTAGAAGCATACTTTACCGGCAAGACAGACGAAGAAAGTATCAACCTGAAGGAAGGAATCTATGCCCTGATAAGCAACGTACTGTTTGTTCCCGACAGAAAGAACACAGAGATGTATCATCCGCGTATCTGTGCACAAAATGACTTTATATATCAGAGACTTAACTGGCATGAACAGGAAGCATTCAACCGTCTGTACAATCATTACTACTACCAGAGACACAATGAATTCTGGTACGGCGAAGCTATGAAGAAACTTCCTATACTCACCCAGTCGACTCCAATGCTTGTGTGCGGTGAAGACCTTGGTATGGTACCCGACTGTGTGCCTTGGGTTATGAACCAGCTGCAGATTCTTTCTCTCGAAATACAGAGAATGCCTAAAAATCCAAAGGATGAATTCGGACATGTGCACAACTATCCGTTGCGTTCCGTTTGTACTATAGGTACACACGATATGTCTACCTTGAGAGGATATTGGAAAGAAAACAAAGAAGTAACAGAAAGATACTATCACTACGAACTTGGCCATTGGGGAGATGTTCCTGAAGATGCACCGGGATGGCTATGCAAAGATATTATAAGCCGTCATCTGCACAGTCCTTCTTTATTGTGTATCATAACATGGCAGGACTGGACTTCTATGGATGAATCTCTACGTAATCCTGATATCGATATAGAAAGAATAAATGTGCCGGCCAATCCACGCCACTACTGGAGATGGCGTATGCATGTCACTTTAGAGGAACTGATGAAAAATGATGAATTCAATGAAGAAATAAGAACCATGATAGCCGACAGCGACAGACTGTAAGCCTGAAGGATATCATAAAATTTAAGGGTGTTTCCCTGACGAGAACATATTATTTATAAAATATACTTGGTAAATAATCTGCTCTCATCAGGGAAACACCCTTTTATATAAATATATGGTAATTCTTATAAATAAGATACCTTATCTCTACATAAATACATGTAAAAAGAATAGCAAACAAGATAAAGTAAATTCCGTACCACATAAGTGGGAAGCCCGTATCACTACAGTGGGACGGTCGTACGACTTAAGTAAAACGAATGTCCCACTATAGTGGGACGGGAAAGAACCCATCACAACTTTAGTGGGACACACAATAAACAAAATCAATACTTATTATTTCTCCTTAATAATACCTACACAAACTGCTCCTACTATAAGCAAGACACCAGCCAAAACCAGCATATTCACTTCAGGAGGAACACTGCCTGGAGCGGTAAACATCTTAAGAATCCAACCACCGGCAACTGCAGCAACGATCTGAGGCACACATATAGTACCGTTGAACAATCCAAGATAAGTACCCATATGTCCGCCTGTAAGAGCATTTGTAAGAATAGTAAACGGTAAAGCCAACATTGCAGCCCAGGCACATCCTATAAGCAGGAACGAAGCAAAAAGTAAATATTGATTATGAATAAAGAAAATCGAAATAAATCCTATGCCACCTAAAATCAGGCTTAATGAATAAGCAAATTTCCTATTCTTTATAGATGGCAAAACAGCAGCCCAGATAACAGAGCCTACAGCCTGAACAGCAAACAGAATACCAACCCAGTCGCCGGCTGTCTGATACTGCAAAGACTGAGTATCAAGAACAAACGTTGTCACACCGTTTTTTACAAGTTCCACAGAAGGAGTATCGAAAACATTGGCTGCTACAGTACCGTTAGTATAAGTCCACATAAACATAAAAGCAGCCCAGCAGAAAAACTGGACCAGACCTACAGTCCAGAAAGCTTTAGGAGCTTTCACAAGCAAAGAAAAAACATTAACTTTCTCTTCCTTGCTTTCTTTGGTAATTCCATGATACTCGGCATACAGTTGTGGAGGATATTCCTTAACCTTAACAGTAGTATAAATAACACATATGATAAGTATTGCAGCACCTATATAAAAAGAATAAATAACAGAATCAGGAATAACTCCCTTAGGAGCAATATTACTTATACCTATAGCGGCAAATATAAAAGGAAAAAGATAACCGGCAAGACTCCCGGCATTACACAAGAAACTCTGGATAGAATAAGCAAGTCCTTTCTGCTTTTCGTTTACCATATCCCCCACCATCATCTTAAACGGCTGCATGGCAATATTAATAGACGTATCGAGAAACATAAGTGAAAAAAGTCCAAAAACCATTGCAGCAGAAACAGACATTCCGAAACTTCCGGCATTAGGAAGTAGGCACATCACAAGCACGGCAATAATGGCACCCACAAATAAATAAGGTATACGACGTCCGAAACGGCACCAGGTTTTGTCACTCAAAGCCCCGATGATAGGCTGGACTATTATTCCTGCCAGTGGAGGCAAGATCCAGAAATAGCTCAAGCTGTGAGGATCGGCCCCAAGCGTTGAGAATATTCTGCTAATGTTAGCACTCTGCAAAGCGTAAGCTATTTGCACACCAAAAAATCCGAAGCTGATATTCCACAACTTCCAGAAACTCAAATCAGGTATATTTTTCATGATATTTAAAATGTATATTAGCCTACGATCAGAGATTCATCACTTCCTGTTCGAAAGAATCTTTATCGCCCTTTGCCTTATTACGGATTTTGCTGCGATAATTGTAAACAGTAGCTAATGAGTAACCCAGGAAATGTGCAATTTTGTTTGCATCGGTTACTCCTAATCGAATCAGTGCAAAGATACGAAGTTCTGTGCTTAATTGCTCATCTTTTTTAGGAAAAATTTTCGCATCATCGGCTAATAAATTGTTAAAATCTTCTACAAAGTGTGGGAAGAGGTCTAAAAACGACCTGTCGAACTCATTGTAAAAAGTTTTCCTTTCATCACGAATAAATTGTTCAGACCTGATTGTTTTGAAAAGTTCGTCTATTTTGGATGCCATGGCAAGCTTCTCGAGTGAGCGTCTGTACTGCTCAAGTTTCTCGAGATAAGACACACATCTATCCAAATATTTTGCTATATACACTTCCTTGATTTTACCTGTTTGAGCAAGACTATGGTTGGCCTCCACAAGCTGTCTGTTGGCCTTATAAAGATTCCTACGCATAGCCGACAGTTTCTTCATCCAGTAATACAGATAGAATGTGGCAAGAATAAGAAGAAAAGCCAATATACTTACACATATCAGCAAGCGGCGAGACACTGCTCTCTCCTGAGCTTCTTTAGTCTTATATGCCTTATTTATAATGGGATATATCTGTGCTGCTTCAAGATAACGCAAACGGGCATTAGCCGCTACAGCATCATCCATGGCACAAGTGAGATACCTGTAGGCCCTGTCGAGTTCTCCCTTTGCAAAAAGCAATGAAGCCAACCTTTGGAGAGACGCATACTCACGCTCGGCCATCTGAATATCGAGTATTGCAGTTTCTGCAAGATAACGCATCTGCATGGCTGTATCGTTCTTTGCCGCGTATGCATCCGACAGAGTGTAATTAACATATACCCTGTGTTTCATATCAATAGAATCGGATAATAGATCTTTAAGCATATTTATGGATTCGTCTATCTTTCCAGAGAGTATGAAACTTTCCGACTTATGTAGCTTACAGTCTGTAGATGAAACATTTAGCATACAGATAGAGTCACGGTAAGACTCAGTAAGTATATCGTATACTTTTCTGGCACTACGCTCGGCTGTATAATCCGACAACCAACCGTAATTTCGTCTGTATGTAATATAGTAATAGCACAACAAGCCCTTGCTAAGATTGTCTTTCCGTACTTTGGCCAGTTCAGCCAGAGCTTCATTATACATTCCCATTACTCCATATACTTCGGCACGGTTAATATAGATTTCAGCCTGAAGTTCAGGCTTGTTGAGCATTGGCAACCATCGTTGTTTCTGATTAATATAATATAGTGAAGAATCGGCCTGATAATGGAGATATTCATAGAAAAGAGAACCACAAATATTGTATTTTTCTTCAACATTATCGGTCGCATTCAATTTATCCTTAAACTTTGCTATTTGAGCTTCTCTATGCAAATGGTAAGTTTTCTTATTTGCTATTATATTATCAAGTTGAGTAAACAGCTTTTCATTATTTACTTCTACTGAATAGAGTTCTGAAGATTGACCTAAAAAAGATAAAATCAATAATATAAAATAGTTTCTCATAATCTACATCTTAAGTTCATTACAAAATTATGATTTTGGGCGAAAAAAACAAAAGAAAATGGACAAATTTGATGAAAAAGCAGACGAACAGGCTTAATTTAATCTTATAAAAATGATTATTAATAATATAAATACATATCTGATTATCAATATATTAATATTTATATCTATTTATATTTTTATTTAACCGGGAATAAGTAATGCCGAAACCCCATAATTTTGTGAAAAACTTGAATAAAGCATAACCTGCTATATAGGAACTTAATCAACTAATAACATATCATGAGACAAACACTGTTAACCATTATGGCTGTATTTTCATTCCTTGGGCTGTTTAGTAACGCACAGGCAACTACAGCAATTAAAAAGGTAGCGCCTACTTTCTGGTGGGCAGGAATGAAGAATCCCGAACTGCAGATTCTTCTATATGGTGATGACATTGCCTCTTCGGAGGTAACTCTATCAAGTACTGACATTTTCGTCAAGGAAATTGTTAAACAACAGAACCCAAATTATCTGTTGCTTTATGTAGACCTTTCGGATGCTGCACCGCAGAAATTTGATATTATATTAAAGAAAGGCAAAAAGACAACAACAGTACCTTACGAACTTAAGGCACGTACAAGAAAAGGCGAAGATATAAAAGGATTCACTTCGAGTGATGTATTATATCTTATTATGCCCGACAGATTTGCTAATGCCAACCCAGACAATGACGTTATACCGGGAATGCTTGAAAATAAAGTAGACCGCAACGAACAATACGGACGTCACGGTGGTGATTTTCAAGGAATTGCCGAACATCTCGACTACATTTCCGACTTGGGTGTAACAGCTATCTGGCTTAACCCTACACAGGAAAATGATATGAAAGCCGGTTCTTATCACGGATATGCCATAACAGACTATTATCAGATAGACCGCCGCTTCGGTACAAACGATGAGTTTAAGGAACTTACCGACAAGGCTCACAATAAAGGACTTAAGGTTGTTATGGATATGATTTTCAACCATTGTGGCAGTGAAAATTATCTTTTTAAAGACAAACCTCAAGCCGACTGGTTTAATTTCCGTTCTAACTATGTCCAGACATCTTACAAGACAGCAAGTGTCATGGACATACATGCTTCCGACTACGAAAAGAAGATAGCTACCGACGGATGGTTTACAATAGAAATGCCTGATTTCAACCAGCGCAACCGCCATGTGGCACGTTATCTGATTCAAAGCAGTATATGGTGGATTGAATTTGCAGGAATAAACGGTATACGCCAAGATACTCATCCATACGCAGATTATGACTTCATGTCGGAATGGTGTAAGGAAGTTACAGAAGAATATCCTAACTTCAATATAGTAGGTGAAACATGGCTTAACAGCAATGTTCTGGTATCTTATTGGCAGAAAGACAGCAAGTTGGCTGCTCCAAAGAATTCTAATCTGCCAACTGTAATGGATTTCCCACTCACTATGCTGATGAACAAATCTTTCGATGAAGAAACTACTGATTGGGCAGGAGGATTATATAATCTTTACGATTATCACACACAGGATCTGGTATATGCCAATCCTATGAATCTGCTAATATTCCTTGATAATCACGACACATCGCGTTTCTGTAAGAATGAAGAAGATTCCAAGAATATCACCCGTTACAAACAGGCCATAACCTATCTTCTTACTACTCGCGGAATTCCTCAGATTTACTATGGAACAGAAATTCTGATGGCTGCCGACAAGAGTGAAGGCGACGGTTGCCTAAGACGTGATTTTCCTGGTGGATGGAAGGGAGATAAGTCAAATTATTTTACCAAAGAAGGAAGAACAGATCTTCAGAATGAAGCTTTTGATTATACAAAAAAATTACTTGATTTCCGTAAAGGAAATGAAGCTATAGGAAAAGGCTCAATGAAGCATTATTCTATCAATAAAGGTGTGTATGTTTACGAAAGAAAATACGAAGGAAAATCTGTAGTTGTGTTCATGAACGGAACAGACCAGGAACAGACTATAAACCTTGAACCATATAGGGAAATTCTTCCTGCATCGGAAGCTGTAGACTTCATAAGTGGAAAGAAGATAGCCTTAGGTGAAGAACTGAAAATGGAAAAACGAGGTATATACCTTCTTACATTCTAAATAAAAGTCTAAGCCTATATTTATAAAAAACAAATAATAAAATAACCATATAATACTGAAATACAAAAGGTTAACCAAAGAAACCCTGTATATAAAACTTATATTTTTATTCTAAACTGTTCAATGTGTTTTCAGGTTGTTTAACTTTGTAATAAAGTTTATTGGCAACCTGAAAATTACTGAACAAAATACTTGAAAAGCTTATGAACCTGAAAAGCATTTTTACATTAACCTCTTTTATCTGCTGCGCACTCATGGCAAATGCCCAAAAGCTGACTTCACCCGATGGAAATCTCGTTATGAACTTCAGCCTTAATCAGGAAGGCGCACCTGTTTATGAATTATTTTATAAGGACAAGGCTGTTATTAAGCCAAGTACCTTGGGGCTCGAACTCAAGAAAGAAGATGCCAATAAGAAAACATCATTTGAATGGACAGATCGCACCGATATCAATCAGCTTGATGCTAAAACAAATCTCATGACTGGATTCACCATTTCGGATACAAAGAACTCTACTTTCAACGAAACATGGAAACCTGTATGGGGAGAAGAGAGTGAAATAGTAAACCACTATAACGAATTGGCCGTAACACTAAATCAGGCATCGAACGACCGTCATATCATTATCCGCTTCCGCCTTTTCAACGACGGTCTTGGTTTCAGATATGAATTTCCACAGCAGAAGAATCTGAACTACTTTATTATAAAAGAAGAACATTCGCAGTTTGCAATGGCAGGCGACCACACAGCCTACTGGATTCCGGGCGACTACGACACTCAGGAATATGACTACACCATTTCAAAGTTGAGTGAAATAAGAAGCAAGATGAAAGAAGCCATCACTCCAAACTCTTCACAATATGTATTCTCTCCTACCGGAGTGCAGACAGCTCTGATGATGAAAACAGACGATGGACTGTATATCAATCTTCATGAAGCTGCCCTTGTAGAGTATTCTTGTATGCATCTTAACCTCGACGATAAAAACATGATTTTCGAATCATGGCTTACACCAGATGTTAATGGCGACAAAGGACACATGCAGACTCCTTGCAACTCACCATGGCGTACAGTTATAGTAAGTGACGATGCACGTAATATACTGGCTTCAAGAATTACACTCAATCTTAATGAGCCTTGCAAATTAGAAGACACATCGTGGATTCATCCAGTTAAATATGTTGGTGTATGGTGGGACATGATTACAGGAAAAGGTTCATGGGCCTATACAGACGAAGTTCCGAGTGTAAAACTTGGTATCACAGACTATACAAAGACCAAGCCAAACGGTAAACATTCTGCCAATACTGAAAACGTAAAGAAGTATATAGACTTTGCAGCAGAACATGGATTTGACGCTGTTCTTGTAGAAGGATGGAATCAGGGATGGGAAGACTGGTTTGGAAAGACCAAGGATTATGTATTTGATTTTGTAACTCCTTATCCTGACTTTGATGTGGAAGAAATTCACAAATATGCTTCAAGCAAAGGTGTGAAGATGATGATGCATCACGAAACTTCTTCTTCAGTAAGAAATTACGAAAGACACATGGACAAGGCATACCAGTTTATGGTAGACAACGGATACAATTCTGTAAAAAGCGGTTATGTGGGAGACATTATTCCACGAGGCGAACATCACTACGGACAATGGATGGTAAACCATTATCTATATGCAGTTACAAAAGCTGCCGACTATAAGATTATGGTAAATGCACACGAAGCAGTACGCCCTACAGGATTATGCCGTACTTATCCAAACCTGATAGGCAATGAATCGGCTCGAGGAACAGAGTATGAGTCATTTGGCGGAAACAAGGTTTATCACACTACTATTTTACCGTTTACTCGTCTTATTGGCGGACCTATGGACTATACTCCAGGTATATTCGAAATGGATTGCAGCAAGATGAGTCCAACAAACACATCACGCGTTCGCAGTACTCTTGCACGCCAGCTGGCTTTATACGTAACAATGTACAGTCCTCTGCAAATGGCAGCAGATATACCTGAAAACTATGAGCGCTTTATGGATGCTTTCCAGTTTATAAAGGATGTTGCTATTGACTGGGATGAGAGCAAGTACCTTGAAGCAGAGCCAGGAGAATATATTACTATAGCACGTCGTGCAAAAGGAACAGACGACTGGTATGTAGGTTGTACAGCAGGATACAACGGACATAAGTCTGATTTGAAACTCAACTTCCTTACACCTGGAAAGAAGTATGAAGCAATAATATATGCTGATGCAAAAGGTACATCATGGGATAATAACCCTCAGGGATATACAATAACAAAAAAGAAAGTTACAAGTAAATCAAGTCTCAAGCTGACAGCCGGTATAGGTGGCGGTTATGCAATATCAATAAAGGAGATTAAATAACTCCTTGATATTAAAGTACTGATCTTAAAGCATATAATTGATCTTAAAGTATATAGGTAACTTCATAGGTTGTTATATTTAGGTAACGTTAAAGTAAAATTAGATTATTAATCATTACAGTTTTCAATAGGTATTCTTATATAAAGAATATTTATTAACCAATCATAAACATAACATGAAAAGGCAATTATTAAATTCTTATGGCAAATTCCTGCTACTATGTTTTGCAGGTATGCTTATGACTGTACAGGCCTTTGCACAGGCAATAACAGTCAATGGTATCGTGAAAGACAAAACAGGCGAAACCATTATTGGTGCCAATGTGTTGGTTAAAGGAACGACCAATGGTACTATTACAGATTTCGACGGTATGTTTACCCTTCAGGCCAACAAGGGAGATATTATCGTTATTTCATTTATCGGTTATCAGTCGCAAGAACTTCCTGCAGCAGAGCAGATGAATGTAGTTTTGACAGATGATACACAAATCCTTCAGGATGTAGTGGTTATTGGTTATGGTACAGCAAAGAAAGATGACCTTACAGGTTCAGTAACTGCTATCAAGCCAGACGAAATGAATCGTGGACTTGTAACTAATGCACAAGACATGATGCAAGGAAAAATTGCAGGTGTAAGCGTAGTATCAGACGGAGGTACACCTGGAGGTGGCTCTACAATTCGTATCCGCGGCGGTTCTTCTCTTAACGCTTCTAATAATCCTCTGATTGTTATTGATGGCTTTGCAATGGACGATAAAGGTGTTCAAGGTTTGTCAAACCCGCTTTCAATGGTAAATCCAAACGATATTGAAAGTTTCACTGTATTAAAAGATGCTTCTGCAACTGCAATCTATGGTTCACGTGCATCTAATGGTGTCATAATCATCACAACAAAAAAAGGATCTAAAACCGGTAAAGTTAAAGTTTCGTACAATGGAAATGTTTCTCTAAGCAATGTAAAAGAAACTCTTGATGTAATGGATGGTAATGAATATCGCCAGTTTATTGCAGGTATTTATGGTGAAGATAGCGAACAATACAGTAAACTTGGATCAGCCAATACAGACTGGCAAGATCAGATTTATCGTGCAGCTTGGAGTACTGACCATAATGTAACTGCTGCCGGAAACATTAAAGGTGCTCCATTTCGAGTATCTGTTGGATATACCAACCAAAATGGTATTATAAAGACTTCAAACTTTGAACGTTATACAGGTTCTTTCAGTATAGCACCAACATTCTTTGACAATCATCTTAAGGTAAACGCAAATCTTAAAGGTATGATTGCAAAAAACAGGTTTGCAGATGGTGGTGTAGTTGGAGCAGCAGCAACATTCGACCCTACTCAGCCAATCTACAATAACGATCCTGATTATGTAACATCTTTTGGAGGATATTTCCAATGGACAGGAGAAAACGCATTCAACGATCCATCTTGGCCATTATCTTATAACTCATTGGCACAGGCTAACCCTGTAGCAACTCTTGAAATGCAAAACAATAGAGCTATATCTAAATCATTAATTGGAAATATTGAGCTTGACTATAAATTCCATTTCCTTCCAGAAATGAACTTCCACGTTAATGGTGGTATGGATGTTTCTACAGGTAAACAGACTAACGATATTGACCCACGTTCTGCCAGCAACAATTATTATGGATGGCACGGAGTAGACAAGACAGACAAGTATAACCTGCTCCTTACTTCTTATCTTCAGTATGCAAAAGAAATTAAAAATCATAATTTCAGTGTAATGGGTGGTTACGAATGGCAACATTTCCATCGTAAAGGGTATAACATTGGTTCTGGTTTCTATCAAAGTACAAATTCTGATGCTAGTCTTGCAGGACAGCCTTATGACCCTAAAGACTATGAGTGGGCTAACGAAAGTTATCTTGTATCATTCTTCGGCCGTGCAAACTATACTCTTATGGGTAAGTATATGCTTACAGCTACAGTTCGTGCCGACGGGTCTTCTAAGTTTAATAAAGATAACAGATGGGGTACATTCCCTTCATTCGCTTTTGCATGGAGAATCAACGAAGAAAACTTTGCTAAAAACTGGGATTGGATGTCCGACTGGAAACTTCGTTTAGGTTGGGGTATCACAGGTCAGCAGGAAGGAATCAGTGAATATAGTTATTTCGCATCTTACGTAGATAACAGAGAACATGCATATTATCCTATTATTGGCGACGGTTCTCTGTCTCGCCCAAATGCTTACAACAAGAATCTAACATGGGAAAAGACTACAACTTATAATGCAGGATTCGACTTTGGTTTCTTAAACGGAAGATTTACTTCTTCAATTGACTTCTACAAACGTAAGACAGACGATTTATTACAGAATGTAGCTGTAGCCGCAGGTTCCAACTTCAAGAATGTAGTAACATCAAATGTTGGTTCTCTTGAAAATACAGGTATTGAATTCACTGTAGGAGGTAAAGTTATACAAACTAAAGACTTTATATGGGATTTAAGTTATAATGTAACTTGGAACGACAATGAAATTACAAGCCTTTCAACTGGTAATCAGGAAGGATACTACATACCTACAGGAGGAATCTCTACAGGTACAGGTAATACTGTTCAGGCCCATGCAGTAGGACATCCGGCTAATTCATTCTATGTTTACCAGCAGGTGTATGATGAAAACGGAATGCCTATTGAAAACACATTTGTAGACAGAAATGGTGATGGTATCATAAGTGATACAGACCGTTACTTCTATAAAAAGCCAGCAGCAGATGTACTAATGGGTCTATCTTCTAAGATGATATGGAAAAAGTGGGACTTCAGTTTTACATTACGTGCAAGCCTCAACAACTATGTTTATAACGATGTTGAATCAAACAACTCTAACCTTGGCAAGGCTGCTATTTATGCACAGTCTGGATTCTTTACAAACTATGCTAAGCCACATCTCGACAAGAACTTCCAGGGTATAGGAAACTACTATATGTCAGACTATTTTGTTCAGAATGCTTCATTCTTGAAATGTGATAACATTACTTTGGGTTATACATTTGATAATTTGTTTGGCAAGATTGGCGGACGTGTATATGCAACAGTGCAGAATGTATTTACAATAACCAAATATAAAGGACTTGATCCGGAGGTTAGCAGTGGTATTGATAATAATATTTATCCAAGGCCAATGGTTTCAATGTTAGGTTTAAGTCTTAATTTCTAATATTTAATTAAAAAGAAAACATTATGAAATTTTATTCTATAAAATCATTACTCCCTGCAGCAGCTATGGTACTGACTCTTGGTATGAGCTCATGTATTGGAGATTTGGATGTAGATCCAACTATTGATAAAAGTACATCAATGGTTTTTGAACGCGATAAAGTATTTGCAAAAATATATGCAAATATGGCTCTTACAGGACAGCAAGGTCCTGCCGGAAATGCAGATATAGCAGATATTGATGAAGGTACATCAGACTTCTTCCGTCAGCTATGGAACATGAATGAATTGGCTACAGACGAAGCTATCTGTAACTGGGGTGACCCTGGAGTTTCTGAATACAACTTCGGTCAATGGGATGCATCTCATGGAATGGTTACATGTATGTACTATCGTCTGTACTTTGGTATAACTATGGCTAATTACTTCCTGGAACAGACTGCAGGAGACGAATCGGCAAAAGATCAAATAGCAGAAACACGCTTCTTACGTGCACTATACTACTATTATGCTATGGACTTCTTTGGAAATATTCCATTCCTGACAGTAGTTTCTACAGAAAATGCGCCACAAGCACAAAGAGCAGAAGTATTTGCTTTCATTGAGAAAGAGCTTACAGAATGTGTAAATGATATGGCCGATCCCAAAACCGGAACTTATGGAAGAGCCGACAAAGCTGCCGCATGGTTGTTGCTTGCAAGGCTATATTTAAATTCTGAGGTATATACCGGAACTGCACAATGGGAAAAAGCCGCAGAATATGCAGAGAAAGTCATCAACTCAGGATATTCATTATGCCCAACATATAAATATCTGTTCATGGGTGACAATAATACAAACGGAGCTCAAGAAGAAATTATCCTTCCTATCCTTCAGGATGGTATCGATACACAAAACTACGGTGGTTCTCTATTCTTAATTGCTTCTACTAGGAAAGATGATATGGGAGGCGGAGGCACAAGTGAATATTGGGCTGGAAACAGAGCACGCAAGCAGCTTATTGATAAGTTCTTCCCTACAAGTACAGCTCCTGCTGTAGACGAGAATGCCATGGCTTCTGCAGCAAATGACGACCGTGCTTTATTCTATGGAATAGGAAGAACTATAACAATAGAAGATGTATCAGACTTTACAAAAGGATATTCTTGTGCTAAATTTACTAACCTATACTCAACAGGAGCTACACCAAGAGACTCTAAGTTTACTGATATGGATGTTCCGTTCATGAGACTTGCTGAAGCATATCTTACTTATGCAGAAGCAAAAGCAAGACTCGGTGACAATACTTCTGCCAAAACAGCCGTCGATGTATTAAAGGACAGAGCTCATGCCAAGAAACAGCCTACATACTCACTTAATGATATATGTGATGAATGGGCAAGAGAATTTGCATTCGAAGGTCGCAGACGTATGGATTTGATTAGATTCAATAAATTCGGAGGTAATTCTGATTATATTTGGGAATGGAAAGGTGGAGTTAAAGACGGTACAAACTTTAGCGCAAACAAGAATATTTATGGTATACCAACAAAAGATCTTGTCGCAAACTCTAATCTTGTACAGAATCCTGGTTATTAATATAAATAATAGTAATTAATTATGAAAAAGATATCAATATTAGGAGTCGTTTTTGCAAGTTTGATGTTATTTACTGCTTGTGACAGTGACAGGGAATCAAATCCTTTTTTAAAACAACCGGAATCATTTGTTCTAAATACTCCGGCCATAGCTGATAATGTTATAGACTTAGATAATTCACAAACAGTTGAACTTACTTGTACTCAGCCTGACTATGGTTATACAGCATCTGTTACTTATACTGTAGAAGTTTCTCTAAGTGAGTCTTTTGAGAGTTTTGAAGCCTTATCAACAAAATTCACTACAGCAAAAATGAAAGTTAGTGCTTCAGAAATGGCTGTAAGTACAACTAACCTATTGGTAGCATCAGGAAAAACAGAAGTAGATTTTCCTCTTACTACACCTATTTATGTAAGATTAAAAGGAGAACTTAGTGAGGGCCAAGGTACTGTATATTCAAACAGTATAGACCTTAATATAAATCTAAGTTTCTCTCTTCCTCCAGTAAAAGCACCGGAAAAATTATACATGATAGGCGAATTCTGTAACTGGTCATGGGATAATGCTTCAGAAATGATCCCTGTTAACAGTGCTCCAGGTGTGTTCTGGATATTACAGTATATGCCTGAAAATGGCGGATTTAAGTTCAATCAGGCTACATCATGGGATGGGAATGATGTTGGTTATGACAAGGCAATAATAAATGATAACTTTGAAGCCGGAATATCAAAGAGTGACGACGGAAATATTGTTATAGGAAAAGGTGGCTGGTATCTTATTGTAGCTACTGTAGAAGTTGATGGCAGTAACCTAAAATACACTATCGACATAAACGAACCTGCAGTATATCTGTTTGGTCCTGCTGCAAATGGTTTGTGGGAAGCAAGTAACACTAATAAATTTACAGTTCCTACAACAGCAAATGATTATTTTGTTTCCCCTGCATTTACCGAAAGTGTACCAGCTTCAAGCGATCAAGGTATACGTGCATGTGTTGTAATACCTGGATACGACTGGTGGAAATCTGAGTTTATAGTAATCAATGGTGTTCTCGAGTACCGAGGCAATGGTAGCGACCAAACACGTATAGGAGGTAATCAAGGACAAAAACTATATATCAACTTCTTCGATAAAACTGGTAAGATTGAATAGACTTATTTTATAGGTATTTATAATGCTAAAGTATTAGGGCTAATATTTTCATAGTCCTAATACTTACCACAAATCCAAATTTACATTTACCTATTATATTTTTTTTATAAGAATTTTTAAAAGAACAATCATGAAAAAAATAGTAATATATACCTGTATGGTAGCTACAATAGCCGGACTTGCTTCATGCAATGAAGATTTTAACGAAGGTATAGCTCAACCACAAGCATGGGAACAAGAGGAAATGGCAGCCGTAGCTGAATTATCAGTTACCGCAGTCGAAGGAATAAATCTTGAAAAAGCTACAGGTGACTCTGTTCAGTTTATTAATTATTCCGTTTCCCAACAATTAAGCGGAAGCTGTTTATCTAACTTCTGGACTGAAGTTTCAAAACCTGAATCAAATGAGGTAGTAAAACTTGCGACTAACGCAAATGGTATGGTATCAGTAGAAGAACTTCAGAGTATTATAGAAGATATGTATGGAAAGAAAGCAGAAGAACGCTTGTTAAACGTATCTGCATCACTAAACATGTCTCTTGATGGCGAAACTGTTCTTATTAAAACAAAATCACCTATAACTGTTAGCGTTATGCCTAAAACTCCGGTGATTATTCCTGAATATTATATAGTAGGCAATGCTCAAGGATGGAGCGACAAGAACAAGACTTGCGCTTTCTACCCTACTGACATTGAAAATAGTATATTTACTTATACAACAGATTTCTCAAATAATGGAGCTGGAGATCCTAACTTTAAAGTATGGGCTGCATCTGATTTCGGTGACTGGAGTAAAGCTCTCGGAACAGCTATAGATGGAGATACAAGTCTTGAAGGTGCATTCGTTGAAAACGGTGGTGCAATAAAGACTCCAACAAATGAAATATATACTGTTACAATCGATCTGATAAACATGAAGTACAAAATGGTTAAGGAAGAGAGCCAAAGCCCTACTGTATATGAAAAGATTGGATTGATAGGTGAATTCAACAATTGGGAAGGTGACCTTGAAATGACACAATCAGCTCCACATAACTGGTACTACAATGGCTTTGAAGCTGAAGGAAAAATTAAGTTCCGTGCTAATGGCGGATGGGATGTAAGTTGGGGAGAAAATATTAATATTGGCGAAACAAGTTTCGGTACTGGTATATTAGGCAGCAATGAAAACTTAACTCTCCCTCAAGGTATATATGATGTCTTCTTTAATGACATTACCGGCCAGTTTGTATTCTATGCGAGATAAAAAGCTGACACTTTTTGATCTTGAATATTATTTATAATTTACTTTAAAAAGATTGTCATTCGGTGGAATACAGCAATGCATTCTTCTGAATGACAATCTTGTATTATATGATAACCCAAACCATGAAAAATACATTTTTGCTTATATGGTGTATATGTATTTCTGTGCTGTCTGCCGGAAACTTACTGTCAGCATGTTCTGACGATACTCCAATAGTAAATGAAGAAAACAAGCCCGATGACAATAACAGTGATGAATCTCAAGATTCTATTGATATTAAAGACGGATTGAGTTACTCACCTGAAACAGCTAATGCCGACAGTACTCTTACAATATATTTTAAAGCCGACAAGTCTTCTGCCTTATACAACTATAATGAAGAGGTTTATGTTCATATAGGTGTTGTGGAAGAAGGTACATGGATGTTTGTTCCTGCCGAATGGAATCAAAATCTGGATAAATGCAAAATGACTTCTATAGCAGATAATACATGGAGCATAAAGCTTTCTCCATCTGTAAGGGAATGGTTCCAGTCGGGTGAAACGCCGGTAAATAAGATTGGAATCGTTATACGTAGTGCTGATGGAACCAAAAAAGGTATTGAAAATGATTCTTTTATTGAAGTAACAGACAATAAATATAAGGGATTCAGTCCAGCTGCTATTATTGAAAAACAGATGCCTGACGGATGTATTGAAGGTATCAATATTGACACTAATGGAAACAGTGTTACTTTTGTTTTGTTTGATAAAGACAAAAATGGTAATCATAAAGATTTTGCCCACATTATTGGCGACTTTAACAATTGGACTCTCGCCAATAACGAAACATCACAAATGTACAGAGATAACAATAAGGGATGCTGGTGGATTACCATTAATAATCTTAATCCTGACAAAGAATATGCTTTCCAGTATTATACAGGTTTAAAGGATGGAGAGGTTATCAGACTGGCTGATGCATACTCTGAAAAGATTCTTGATCCAGATAATGACAAATATATATCGGAATCTACTTATCCGTCGGCGGAAAGGACTTACCCAGAAGGTGGAAAAGGTATAGTATCTGTATTTAAGATAAATAAGGATGATTATAAGTGGAAAAACTCCGATTTCAAGATAAAAGATAAAAATAATCTTATTATCTACGAAATGCATTTTAGGGATTTCACCGAGACTTCTGATATAAACGGAGCCTTAAATAAACTCGACTATATAGAATCCTTGGGAGTAAATGCTATAGAACTTATGCCGGTACAGGAATTCGACGGTAATGACAGTTGGGGATATAATCCATGTTTCTTCTTTGCGCTCGATAAAGCTTATGGTACAAAGAATATGTATAAACAGTTTATAGACGAGTGTCACAGCAGGGGCATAGCTGTTATCTTTGATGTGGTATATAATCATGCTACCGGAAGTATGCCGTTTGCCAAACTGTACTGGAACAGTAATGAAAATAAAACTGCCGATAATAATCCTTGGTTTAATGTTGATGCTCCTCATCCATATAGTGTTTTCCACGATTTCAATCATGAGTCTGAATTAGTTAGAGAGTTTGTGAAACGAAATCTGAAATTTCTGCTTGATGAATATAATATCGACGGATTCCGTTTTGACCTGACCAAAGGGTTTACTCAAAGGCAATGCAACGAATCTAATGCCTCTGAGTATGATGAAAGCCGTATAGCTGTTCTGAAAGAATATTATGATGCTATCATGGAATCAGATAAAGATGCTGTGGTTATTTTGGAACATTTCTGCTGTGATGAAGAAGAGAAAGAATTGGGTAGTTATGGTATGAAGCTCTGGAGAAACGGAAATAACGCCTATTGTCAGTCTGGTATGGGTTGGCAGGAAAACAGTGATTTCAGCAGTATCTTTACCGGAACTAACGGAATGGAGTTCGGAGCTTATATTGGTTTCATGGAAAGTCATGACGAAGAACGTACAGCTTTTAAGGCTTTGAAGTATGGCAACGGTGATCTGAAAACTAATATCAGTAACAGGATGAAGAGTCTGTCTGCAAATTGTGCTTTCTTTATTACTGTTCCAGGACCTAAAATGATATGGCAGTTTGGTGAAATGGGATATGATGTATCGATAGAAGAAAACGGTCGTACAGGTCGCAAGTCTTTGCACTGGGAGTATTTAGAGGATGAAGATAGAAAATATCTTGTATCAGTTTATTCAAAACTAATAAACCTTAGAACTCATGTTCCACAACTTTTCGATACAGATTCTTCATTTAAATGGGAAGTTAGCGTATCTGACTGGGACGGATGCAGAAATATTTCTATAGAGAGCATCGATGGCAAGAAATTATTCATTGTTGGAAACTTTACAACTGAATCTAAAACTTCATCTGCTGCAATACCTTCGGGATGGGATGAATATTATAACTTTGTAACAGGCGAAAAAATGGAAAATGTAGCTGGTGTTAACCCCACTATACAAGCCCATAGCTTTACAATATATTCTAACTTCAACCAATAATAAATAAAACGAACTTAATATGATAAGGAAAATATTTACAACTCTGTTTTTATTGTATCTTACAGGTATAAGTTGTTATGCGGCTCAGGTCGTTTCTAACGGTAAGCTAACAGAATACCATAACTTTAACTCTGAATACATATCTCAGAGAGATGTCTGTGTATGGGTACCCGACGGATATTCTACAGACAAAAAATATGATGTAGTTTATATGCACGACGGACAAATGTTATTTGATGCAAATACTACATGGAATAAACAAGAATGGAAAATCGATGAGATTGCCGGAAAACTTATCAACGAAAAACTAATTAAAGAATGCATTTTTGTTGCTATTTCAAACATACCGGAAACACGATATGGTGATTTCTTTCCTCAAAAGACTTTAAAATATCTGCCGGAAAACTCAGTTATTCCTAATGACATTATTTTCAACGCAGATAATTATTTAAAGTTTATCGTCAATGAGGTAAAACCGTTCATAGATAAGAATTATTCAACCTACACGACAAAAGGGCATACTTTTGTTATGGGATCAAGTATGGGAGGATTAATTTCATTATACGCATTGTGCGAATATCCAGATGTGTTTGGTGGTGCAGGATGTATATCTACTCACGTTCCAATGGTTATGAGCAAAACTTTACCAAACAGTCAGGCTGATATTTGGGCGGAAGCATTCAGAAAATATCTCAAAGAGAATCTTCCAGAGTCTAACAGCAGAAAGATTTACATGGACCGCGGAGACCAGACTCTTGACAGATTTTACCCTAAATTTCAAGATTTAATAAACGTTCTTATGATTTCGAATGGATGGAACTCTGAAGCTTGGATTTCTAATGTATTCCCAGGAGCTGCTCACACAGAAAACGACTGGGCCGACAGATTGAAATATCCTTTGCAGTTCCTTTTGGGAAAGGAATAAGATAAAATATTATTTTTTACATTAATCATTTAAATAATTATGATACGTATTAAACATCTACTAACTATTCCTATTATTGCTACAACAATAGCTTGCAGTAATACAAATGGATATAAATCATACGAGGAATATCCCTCATTCCAGGGAGAATGGACAGAAATGAGTTATTCTCCCCTATCTACTTCTTTTATGGTCTGGGCACCTACCGCTGAAGCTGTTAAGGTTAATCTTTTCGATGAAGGTATTGACTCTGATGTGGTCAGCTCTGTTGATATGAAGAAAGCTGATAATGGTAAATGGGAAGCTGAAATCAAAGAAGATCTTAACGGAAAATTTTATACGTTCAATGTCCGGATAAACGGAAAGTGGCTCGGTGATACTCCGGGAGTTATGGCTAAGGCTGTGGGAGTTAACGGAAAGAGAGCCGCAATTATTAATCTCGACAGTACTGATCCTGAAGGATGGGAAAACGACAAGCGTCCGGAACTAAAAAGTTTCAATGATATAATTCTTTATGAGATGCATCATAGAGATTTCTCTATAGACAGTCTTTCCGGTATTAAAAACGGAGGAAAGTTTATTGCTCTCACTGAAGTTGGCACAAAAAATTCATACGGACAATCTACAGGTATTGATCATCTGAAGGAACTTGGTATAACTCATGTTCATATCCTTCCATCATACGATTATGCATCGGTTGACGAGACTAAGTTGAACACTCCTCAATACAACTGGGGATATGATCCTCAGAATTATAATGTTCCTGACGGTTCGTATTCTACAAACCCTTATAAACCAGAAGTGAGGATTAAGGAATTTAAGGAAATGGTTCAGTCTCTTCATAAAGCTGGAATAAGAGTTATTATGGATGTTGTATATAATCATACATTCAACACTGAAAACAGTAATTTTGAACTGACTGTTCCTGGTTATTTTTACAGATTTAATGAAGATGGAAGTTTTGCCAATGGCTCAGGATGTGGAAATGAAACTGCAAGCAACCGTGAGATGGTGAGAAAATATATTGTCGAGTCTGTTAAACATTGGGTAAACGAATATCATGTAGATGGCTTCCGTTTCGACCTTATGGGTATTCATGATATAGAAACAATGAAAACCATACGTGCCGAGCTCGATAAGATTGACCCTACTATATTTATATATGGAGAAGGTTGGGCTGCCGGTGCTCCTAAATATCCCGCCGAAAAACTTGCTATGAAAGCTAACACATGGCAAATGCCGGGAATAGCCGCTTTCAGCGATGAGTTTAGAGACAGCTTGAGAGGTTCTTGGAGTGATGATACTAAAGGAGCTTTCGTTATTGGTGATAAAGGTCATGATGCAGGTATAATGTTTGGTATTTCAGCCGCACTTCCTCACCCACAATTAAAGGATAGCATAAAAACATATCCAAAAGCATGGGCAGCACAACCTACTCAGATGATAAGTTATGTGAGCTGTCATGATGACCATTGTATTGGTGACAGACTTATTATTACTGCTCCTAAAGCTGATACCAAACAACGTATGCGTCTGCTTAAATTGGCTGAAACAGCAGTATTTACATCTCAAGGTGTACCTTTTATATTTAATGGAGATGAACTGATGCGCAACAAGAAGGGGGTTAAGAACTCTTATAACAGTCCTGACTCTATAAATGTAATCGACTGGCGTTTGAAAAAGGAACATAACGATTCTTTCGAATATATAAAAGGACTTATCGCTATGAGAAAGGCTCATCCTGCTTTCAGATTAGGTACAGCTGAAAAGGTATACCAATATCTTGAGTTCATTCCTACAGGCAAAGAGGGAGTTGTAGCTTTCAGAATTAACGGTCTTCCTGAAGGTGAAACTTGGAAGGATATTACAGTAATACTTAACTCTAATTCAGAGAAAGTTGAAGTAAATGTTCCTGCCGGATCTTACCGTCTGGTAAGCTACGACGGAAAAATTAATCCAGAAAAAGGCTTATCAAATTATAATGGCGGAAAATTGCCGGCAGAAGCCAACTCTGCTACCATCGCTTATATGAATAAATAATAAGTACTATCTTATAAGATGGTATAAGTTATATATTATTACATATTATAAGACAATAATTGAAATGTCATATGTAATTTAATTATAATTGGACTCAATATTCCATCCCCCTGTAGTATATTATAAAAACGTATGCTATAGGGGGATTGTTTTTAATGGTTTAAAGCCTACTCCTGAAAAGCCTATTTCAGGATACTCCCTATGAAACTCTATACCTTTTAATTATAATCACTTTGATTTAATATTTCATACAGAATGTGTTGCATGAGGAATGTGTTGCATGAGGAATATGTTGCATGAGGAATGTGTTGCATGAGGAATATGTTGCATGCAGAATGTGTTTTCAAACATAAGGCATAAAATAAAGTCTTTTTGGGGATACAAAACTTTACTTAAGGGAGTTATATAAGTATAACTCTAAATTATTTTTTTATGAAAACTAATCATTAT
>artificially_reared_2__coassemble_331_pt1 | contig 26953 bp, 23 predicted proteins | sample artificially_reared_2__metabat2_high_PE_035 | metagenome-assembled genome bin artificially_reared_2 | reverse complement strand
CAGGCTGGTCTACACCGATACGGTCGAGCATAGCCGAGAACTTGTCGCGGTCTTCTGCATTGTCGATACTCTTGGCAGAAGTACCAAGGATATTCACCTTCTGCGCATCAAGACGAAGAGCAAGATTGTTTGGAATCTGTCCACCTGTTGATACAATTACACCATGAGGATTTTCAAGTTCAAGGATATCCATTACACGCTCGAATGTCAACTCATCGAAGTACAGACGGTCGCACATATCGTAGTCGGTAGAGACAGTTTCAGGATTATAGTTGATCATTACAGAGCGGTAACCTTCCTTACGGATGGTATTAAGAGCCTGAACACCACACCAGTCGAACTCTACTGAAGAACCGATACGGTAAGCACCAGAACCAAGAACCACGATAGACTTGTGGTCGCCAAGATAATGAACATCATTAGCTACACCGCTGTAAGTAAGATACAGGTAGTTAGTCTGTGCAGGATATTCAGCTGCCAATGTATCAATCTGCTTGACAACAGGTACTATACCTACACTCTTACGGTAATTGCGTACCTCAAGAATACCATCTTCCATATCGCCCTGATAACCGATAGCACGAGCCACCTGGAAGTCAGAGAATCCCTGACGCTTTGCACGGTAAAGAAGTTCCTGAGGAAGCTGTGAAAGCTGTGTATGGTTATTGCCCCATTCATGAAGTTCCTTTGAAGTCTGCATAATATTCATAAGCTTGTCGAGGAACCACTTGTCAATCTTTGTAAGCTCATGAATCTGGTCGACTGTGTATCCGGCACGCATAGCCTTCGAAATCACAAATATACGCTTGTCTGTAGGTTCACGGAGAGCCTTGTCTATGTCTTCTATCACAAGTTCCTTATTCTCAACAAAACCGTGCATACCCTGACCAATCATACGCAAGCCCTTCTGGATAGCTTCCTCGAATGTGCGTCCGATAGCCATGACCTCACCAACCGACTTCATTGAAGAGCCAAGTTCGCGGTCAACTCCGTGGAACTTACCCAAGTCCCAGCGAGGAATCTTGCAGACACAGTAGTCGAGTGCCGGTTCGAAGAAAGCTGAAGTAGTCTTAGTAACAGAGTTCTTAAGATCGAACAGACCATAGCCTAAACCAAGTTTTGCTGCCACGAAAGCAAGAGGATAACCTGTAGCCTTAGAAGCAAGAGCAGAAGAACGGCTCAGACGGGCATTAACCTCGATGACTCTATAATCCTCTGATTCAGGGTCGAAAGCATACTGTACGTTACATTCGCCCACGATACCGATATGACGGATAATACGGATAGCAAGTTCACGAAGCTTGTGATATTCACTGTTTGTAAGAGTCTGAGAAGGAGCGATAACGATAGACTCACCTGTATGGATACCCAGAGGGTCGAAGTTTTCCATGTTACAAACAGTGATACAGTTGTCGAAGCGGTCGCGTACAACCTCATATTCCACTTCCTTCCATCCCTTCAAGCTCTTTTCAACCAAGACCTGAGGAGAGAAAGAGAAAGCTTTTTCGGCAAGCACGTTAAGTTCTTCTTCGTTGTCGCAGAAACCAGAACCAAGTCCTCCAAGCGCATAAGCAGCACGAATAATTACAGGATAGCCAAGTTCCTTAGCGGCACGGCGAGCATCCTCAATGTTTTCTACAGCCTCACTCTTGATTGTCTTGACATTGATTTCATCAAGCTTCTGAACGAAGAGTTCGCGGTCTTCTGTATCCATAATAGCCTGTACAGGAGTACCAAGAACCTGAGTGTTATATTTTTCGAAAATACCATCTTTATAAAGAGCCACACCACAGTTAAGCGCAGTCTGTCCGCCGAAAGAAAGCAACACTCCATCCGGACGTTCCTTAGCGATAACCTTCTCTACAAAGTAAGGAGTAACAGGAAGGAAGTAAATCTTATCGGCTACACCTTCTGAAGTCTGCACTGTGGCAATGTTAGGATTGATAAGTACTGTTTCAATACCTTCTTCCTTTAGAGCTTTAAGAGCCTGTGAGCCTGAATAATCAAATTCACCGGCTTCACCGATTTTCAAAGCTCCTGAACCCAACAATAATACTTTCTTTATATTTTCTTTCATTATACTTTCTTTTTTTAATGTATTAAAGCAACTTTTTCTATATGCATCAAGGCAACTAAGTGCATTAAAGCAGTTTTACAAATTCATCGAAAAGGAATTCTGTATCAGTAGGACCAGAAGCAGCTTCCGGATGGAACTGTGCAGAGAACCAAGGGTTCTTCTTATGACGGATACCTTCGTTTGAACCATCGTTCATATTTATAAACAAAGGTTCCCAGTCGGTTCCCAAAGTATTATTGTCGACAGCATAACCATGGTTCTGGCTGGTTATGAAACAACGTTCTGTACCTACCATTCTCACAGGCTGGTTGTGACTGCGGTGACCATATTTCAGTTTGTAAATCTTTGCACCTCCTGCCTTCGACAAAAGCTGGTTACCCATACAGATACCAAAGATAGGAAGCTTCTCATTCTGCATTGCCTTACGGATATTCTGTACGGCAGCATCGCATGTATCAGGGTCGCCAGGACCGTTTGAAATAAACAGGCCGTCAAATTCAAGTCCGTTGAAGTCATAATTCCAAGGCACGCGGATAATTTCAACATCACGTTTCAACAAGCAACGGATAATGTTCGACTTAACTCCACAGTCTACAAGTACAACTTTCTTCTTGCCTTCGCCTTCGTTGTATCTGATAACCTCCTTGCATGAAACTTTGTCAACATAGTTCACTCCTGCATATTCTGCCTGTGGGATGTTTTCTGGTTCGTCGTCGAAAACAATCTTTCCCATCATAACACCATGTTCACGCAGAACCTTAGTAAGCTCACGGGTATCGATGCCTGTAATACCAGGAATCTGTTCACGCTTCAACCAGTCGCCAAGGCTTTCCACAGCATTCCAGTGGGAATACTTTTCACTATAGTCGCTTACAATAATGGCCTCGGCATGGATTTTTTCACTCTCCATAAAAGTAGGAAGACCGTTTTCTTCGAAAGTAAACGGAGGAACACCGTAGTTACCTACCAAAGGATAAGTCAGCGTCATGAGCTGGCCTGCATACGAAGGGTCTGTCAAAGATTCCGGATAACCGGTCATTGCCGTATTGAACACAACTTCACCTGCTACCGGTTTCTCATAACCGAACGACTTGCCATGAAAGCGGCTCCCGTCGTCGAGGATTAATGTTACATTTCTCATTACTTTATTATATATGTTGAATATTTTATATATTAAAATTCTGTTTTCCTGATGTTGTTGCCGCTTGTGGCCACGCCTTATGGCACTCACGGCAGTTGGGATTATGGATAGCAACAGTTAGAGTTTCCATCCAAAGCTGAAGAATCAGAACTGATAGATTTCCTCTACGTAATCTATGAAAGCCTGATTTACAAGTTTTACTCCGCCCGGAGTAGGATAATCACCACTGAAATACCAGTCGCCCTCAAATCCCGGACACGCCTCGTGCAATCCTTCGAGTGTCTGGTAAACGATTTCCACTTTCGCCTGAGTACCTACCGGAGTAAGCAACTGAACCATCTTAGCCGAAATTTCCTCATCGGTGAAAGGTGCATAAATCTCCTTAACATAGTTTACCATTTCTTCCTTCGGCAATCCCAACTGAGCTTTCGACTTTCGATATGCATCTTCGATTATATTCTGCATTCCTCTTTCCTCGAGAAGGGCTATGGCAGCCTTGAAAGCTATGAACTGCTCCATACTTGCCATATCAATACCATAATAATCGGGATATCTCACCTGTGGTGATGAAGATACAATAACTATCTTCTTAGGATGAAGGCGGTCGAGTATGCTGATAATACTTTGCTTAAGTGTTGTACCACGCACGATACTGTCGTCAATAATAACCAGATTATCGGAATAAGGTACAAGACTTCCGTATGTGATATCATAAACATGCTTTGCCAGATCATTTCTGGTATTTCCCTCTGCTATGAAAGTACGGAGCTTGATGTCTTTTATGGCAACCTTTTCACTTCTTATCCTCTGTGAAAGAATCTGCTCGAGCTCTATATGGCTTGGTTTATGTCCAAGTGCCTCTATACGCTGAACCTTGAGCTGGTTAAGATAATTGTCGAAGCCTTCGAGCATACCGTAGAAAGCAACCTCTGCAGTATTTGGTATAAAAGAGAAAACCGTATGAATCACATCGTTGTCTATTGCCTTAAGAATAGGGTCTACCAGTTTTTCACCGAGTTTCTTTCTTTCACGGTATATATCCATATCACTACCACGACTGAAATATATTCTTTCAAACGAACAGGCTTTCTTCTGTTTAGGTTCATTAATTTGAGCCAACTTCATTTCACCCTTCTTGCTGATAAGTATCGCCTGTCCGGGCTGAAGTTCGTTGACACTGTCGGCTGGGACATTCATGGTAGTCTGTATTACGGGACGTTCGGATGCAAGTACAAAAATTTCATCGTCCATATACCAGAATCCCGGGCGGATACCCCAAGGGTCGCGTACGGCAAATGTTTCACCGCTTCCTGTAATACCACATATCACATAGCCACCATCCCATTTAGGACTTGAAGTCTTAAGCACGTTAGTCAGGTCTATTCTGTTTTCAATGGCATGAGTTATATCCATACCCTCGAGTCCCTCCTGCTTGCACTGTCTGTAAAGACGTTCCACCTCACGGTCCAGACGGTGTCCCACCTGTTCGAGCATAATATATGTATCGGCATACTTGCGCGGGTGCTGCCCGAAAGCAGTGATATCAGCAAAGATTTCATCTACATTAGTGAGATTAAAATTGCCGCACAGAGCAAGATTTTTTGCTCTCCAGTTATTTCTTCTTAAAAAAGGATGTACATACGAAATACCACTCTTGCCAGTAGTAGAGTATCTCAAGTGTCCCATGTAGAGTTCTCCGGCAAACGGCAGGCAAGTTTTTGCAAACTCGGCATCGGCCATCTGTTCTTTTGAAAGGTCCTTGAAGTTGGCATGCACATTGCTGAAGATTTCGGTAATGGCCCCTGCACCAAGTCCTCTTTCACGAAACATATATTCTTCTCCGGGTGCCGCCTGGAGCTTTACACAAGCCAGACCCGCAGCTTCCTGTCCTCGGTTATGCTGCTTTTCCATCAGTAGATATAGCTTGTTAAGACCATACATCCATGTGCCGTACTTCTGCTGGTAATATTCAAGCGGTTTAAGCAGGCGTATCATGGCTACTCCGCATTCATGTTTAAGTGGTTCCATATCCTAATTGTCCTTTGTTAGTATTTAGTATTATGTTGTAATTTTTATCTATGTATATTGTATTGTATACTTATATCTGCAATCTGTTATTCAAATTAAGACAGACTCTTTTTTTGAAATAGTCCTTTATAAGTTCGCAACAAGCAGTTATATCTGAAATACAGAATTTAACTTATGGGCGAAAAAAATCCCGGACATGCCGAAAAGCACTCCCGGGTAATATAATAAGTAATAATAAAAAGCGAATAACGGATATTGAAAAAACGAATCACAGCAAAAGGAAAAAAATTAGTGAAATCATTCCCATTTGCCACATAAGACATTCCGAATAACGAAAGACTCGAATAGTTATCCTTATTTTTCTTTGTTTCTTTCAATCCTAAATACATATTTATATCAAGTCGCATCTTAATTCGGGATGCAAAGATAACACTTTTCATACAAAAAACCGACAAAAACAGACAAGTTTCTACAAAAAACTTCAATATTATTCTGATATATGTCGTACGGCGGACAATTACCGGCTTCACTATATGCATTATTCATGCAATTATCAAGCCCAAGATGAATATTTATTCTTATTTTAAATTTGATTAACCCGAATAAGTTATACATACAAAAAAGAATTGTGTATCTTTGCCATCATGGAAAAATTTGAAGTAAACATATTAGGTTGTGGCTCTGCACTGCCGACAACACGTCATAATGCCACATCTCAGGTAGTGAATATAAGAGAAAAGCTTTTTATGATAGACTGTGGAGAAGGAACACAGGTACAACTCAGAAAATCACGTCTCAAATTCTCACGCCTGAATCATATTTTTATATCTCATCTTCACGGAGATCACTGCTTCGGACTTATGGGACTTATTTCTACATTCGGTATGCTGGAACGTACAGCCGACCTTCATATATATTCGCACCCGGATTTAAAGGTTCTGCTAAATCCTCATTTGGATTTTTTTTGCAAAGGCATGCCTTATAAAGTAATTTTCCATGATATCAATCCTGCCGAAAGAAGTATCATCTACGAAGACAGATCTCTTACCGTGGAAACTGTTCCGCTCAGACACAGGCTTCCCACCTGCGGCTTTCTTTTCAGAGAAAAGCCTACCCCTAATCATATCATCAGAGAAATGACTGACTTCTATAAGGTGCCTTTATATATGATGAACAGAATAAAAAATGGAGAAGACTTTGTGACAGACGACGGCTCGGTAATTCCGAACAGCAGACTGACTACCCCATCCGATCCTCCAAGAAGCTATGCATACTGCTCTGATACCTCTTATATACCTTATATAACAGAACAGATACAGAATGTGGATGTTCTTTTCCATGAGGCTACATTCACAGATTCTGAAAAAGCAAGAGCTAAAGCTACACAACATTCTACAGCAAGGCAGGCTGCCGACATTGCACTGAAAGCAAATGCAGGGCAACTTATAATAGGACATTTTTCAGCAAGATATGAAACCGAAGAATGTCTGTTAAATGAGGCAAGGGAAGTTTTTCCAAATACAATTTTAGCCAACGAAAATCTGAGGATAGAAATTCCTGTCAGGAAATAAGCCTGCAGATAAATCTTTGTCGGATACAATGTATTCTTGCCAACACAACAGCTACAGTAATCCATACAGACTGTATAAAGGCTGTAAAGATTGCTGCAACCTGATTACTTCCTTAATAAACATAACTGAAAACAACTAACGATCATATCAAATAATGATAACCATTGATGAGAATGAAATAAAAGACAGGCTGAATAATCCTGATACACGGCGACAGACTTTCGAAGAGATAGTTAACGCGTTCAGTGAACAGCTCTACTGGCAAATTAGAAGGATGGTCCTTTCGCATGATGATGCCAACGACATTCTTCAAAACACTTTCATTAAGGCGTGGACAAACCTTGACTGCTTCAGAGGAGAGGCAAAACTATCTACATGGCTGTACAGAATAGCCCTGAACGAATGTCTCAACTACCTGAACAGACAAAGGGCACAAGAGCACCTGTCAATAGATGAAGCTGATGCCAACATGATTAACCAACTTGAAAGTGACCCGTATTTCGACGGAAATGAGACACAGATACAGTTTCAGAAAGCAATTCGAAGTCTCCCCGAGAAACAAAGGATAATCTTCAATCTAAAGTACTTCAAAGAAATGAAATACGAAGACATTTCAGAAATTCTGGGAACGACGGTCGGATCGCTAAAGGCTTCTTATCATCACGCCGTAAAAAAAATAGAGGAATATTTTAACAAGAATGATTAAACCTTTTCTAATTAACCCTGTCTAAATAATGAAAGGAGATAAAACCATGAAGGAAGAAACTGATTTAAAACAGAAAATAGGAAAAGACAATCCATTTAAAGTTCCAGAAGGTTATTTTGAAAATCTTACAGGACAAATTATGGATAAGCTTCCCGAAATAGACAACACCAAAGAAGAAAAAGAAATCTCTTTGTGGGAAAAAATAAAGCCTTGGGTGTATATGACAGCCATGTTCTGTGGTATGATGTTCGGCCTGAAAGTTATGATGGGAGATAAAGCCTTGGAAAGCCAGAACGGTACTGAAGATATTTCCATAGCAAGCAGTGACAATGCAGCTCAGGAAGATGATTCGGATATTATACCCGACGAATATATTGACCCTATAGTTGACCAGGTTATGATGGATGATTATACATTGTATATGTATCTCACCGATGCTGACATGGAAATATACGAAGATTAAAGTCAGTGAATGAGTAAGGTATTGAATAAGGTATAAATAAAGGAATATACAAAGGGTACGTTGATACAAAATCATTCCTTACAATTATACATTTTACACCTGCTATATTAATCTGATATATTTAATATTGATTTAAGAAATACTATTTATATAAATAACCTACTTATAACTAATATCGGAAATGAATAAGATTATATTAGCCTTTACCTTGATTTTCGGCTTATGCCTGAATTCAGCCATGGCACAAAAAGACAATGGCTGCATGAGTAAACAGGAATTTCAGGAAAGACAAAAAGAATTTCTAAGTAATAAAGCCGGACTTACCAAAGAAGAGGCCGATAAATTTTTCCCATTATATTTTGAACTCCAGGATAAGAAGTTCCAATATAATAAGGAAGCATGGGACAAAATCAAAAAAGGTAAAAGAGACAAGAATCTTACTGATGCTGAATATAGCAAAATTACAGAAGATATCGTAAAGTCACGAATCACTGTAGATGAACTTGAACTTGAATATCTGAAAAAGTACAGAAAGATTCTTCCTGCAAAAAAGATTTTTGAAATCCAAAGAGCTGAGATGAGATTTCACAGAGAGTTGCTGAAAGATACCAAAAACAACAGACCACATAATGGTAAATAATAAAATAAACTATCACTATCGTTACTAAGGCTGTAGGCGAGTCGTCGCTTACAGCCTTTTTCTTATATTTTCGTTAATAAATGATAATCAATACTGAAAATTATTACATTTTTGCCTAACTTTATTGCGTTTTTTTAATTAACATCATTCTTTACAAGTTTTTTTTATTAACACCTTTGTGTATTTTTATGAAGAATAATCATTTTACCAATCTATGTGCAGGTCTGTCACTGAGTATGCTTATGGCCTGCAGTGGCCCTGCGGGTGAAGTTAAGCCTTACAACGAAGGCATCAATATCATCCCTATGCCTCAGACCTTAGTTCAGCAGGAAGGTACATTCAAACTTTCGGGAAGCACTTCATTCGGAGCTTCTACACCTGAAGCCAAAACTGTAGCCGAATATTTCGCCGCTAAGATGAACCGTTCTACCGGCTTCAACATCAAGGTAGCCGACAGTGGTAACATTACACTTAATATCGACCCTTCACTCGAAATGAATGAAGAAGGATACAAGCTTGAAGTAACTCCAAGCGCAGTTAATGTTACAGCTAAATCAGCTCAGGGCTTGTTTTATGGTTTACAGTCGTTCATGCAGTTGCTGCCGGCCGAAATTGAAAGTCCTTCTGTAGTAAACAATATAGCTTGGACAGCCCAGGCAGTACAAATTACTGACGAGCCACGTTTCGAATACCGCGGTCTGATGATTGACCCTTGCCGTCACTTCATGACAGTGGACGAAATAAAGAAACAGCTCGATGTTATGGCTCTGTTCAAGATGAACCGTATGCACTGGCATCTTACAGAAGACCAGGGATGGAGAATAGAAATAAAGAAATATCCTAAACTTACAGAAGTAGGTTCCAAGAGAATAGAAGCCGACGGCAGTGAATATGGAGGCTACTACACTCAGGAAGAAATCAAGGAAGTTGTTAAATATGCATCCGATAGATTCATCACAGTTGTCCCTGAAATTGAACTTCCAGGACATGAGCTCTCGGCTATCGCAGCATACCCTGAACTTTCTTGTAAGGGAGAACCTACCACACCTCGTATTATCTGGGGTGTAGAAGATATAGTAATGTGTGCCGGTAAGGAATTGCCATTCCAGTTCCTTGAAGACGTAATAGCAGAAGTAGCTCCTCTTTTCCCAGGCGAATATCTCCACATCGGTGGCGACGAATGTCCTAAAACAAGTTGGAAGAGTTGTCCTCTATGCCAGAAAAGAATCAGAGAGGAAGGTCTGAAAGCCGACAAGGACCATACTGCCGAAGAGCGCTTGCAGAGTTATTTCGTACAGCGCATGGAAAAGGTTGCAGCAAAATATGGTAAGAAAATCATTGGTTGGGACGAAATTCTTGAAGGCGGATTGTCTCCTACTGCAACAGTTATGTCATGGCGTGGTGAAGAAGGTGGTATTGCCGCAGCACTTACAAACCACGATGTAATCATGACTCCGGGCGGAAACGGTATGTACCTTGATCACTACCAGGGCGACAGCAAACTGGAACCGGTGGCAATAGGCGGATATACTACTCTCGAAAAAACATATAGCTACAACCCTACTCCAGATACATTGGTATCAATGAACAAAGAGCACTTCGTTAAGGGTGTTCAGGGTAATGTATGGAGTGAATATCTGTATACTAATGACGTAAGAGAATACAGAACATTCCCTCGTGCAATAGCTATTGCCGAAATCGGATGGACCAACAACGACAAAAAAGACTATAGTGATTTCGAACGTCGTATCGACAATGCATACGTACGTCTGGATGCACATCAGATAAACTATCACATTCCACAGCCGGAACAGCCTAACGGTTCATGCAATTTTGTTGCGTTTACCGACAGTGTTTCACTTACATTCAAGACTTCACGTCCTGAAAGAATGGTTTACACACTCGATGGTACTGATCCTACAGCACAGTCTACTACATACACTGGTCCTATATCATTTACAGAGACTACAACTCTTAAGATTGCTACTGCGCTTCCTTCAGGAAAACTCAGTCCGATACGTACTATCAAAGTCGACAAGCAGGAACTTGCTCCGGCTAAAGTTGTAGAAAAAACATCAGCCGGCCTCAACATGGAAGTTATTGACGGTACTTTCCTTACAGTTTCAGACCTTGAAAAATCAGGCGCAAAAGTGAGCACCAAAAAGGTTATTAAGGAAACCCGCGAACTTACTTCATTTGTAAAGACTACAGAATCAATGCGCGGAGTCAAGCAGTATGCAGCTATCGCTACAGGTTATGTAGAAATTCCTGAAGATGGAGTATATTACATTTCATCAGATCTTGAAGAAGTATGGATAGACGGCAAGCTTCTTGTCAACAATGGTGGAGAAGTAAAACGATTCTCACGCAACGACAGTTCTGTAGCTCTTGCCAAAGGTCTTCATGAAATCAAGGCAGTATTCTTAGGAAATGTTATGGGTGGATGGCCAAGCAACTGGAATGACGGTAGTATCAGTCTCCGCAAAGCTAATGCCGAGAAATTTGAAAAGATTACAGGCGACAAGTTGTTCCACTAATAATTATTTTCTGCTATAATATAGAAGTATTATAGAAATGCCTCTTTTTCGGATTTATGTATTGAACTGATTAATATATCCGAATTATAAAGCCACATAATATAATCAATGTATTTCCAATACGTATGATATATTATGTGGCTTTATGTATATTATCAGTATATAAATGCATATTATTCATGAATTAGGCTCAAAATGCAGATATTTGAACAAAAAAAGTACAAAAGTGTTTGCATATTTAAAAATAATCCCTACCTTTGCATCGCTTTCGAAAAGAAAAGCACTTCAGAACGAAGTTTTGGAGAGGTGGCAGAGTGGTCGATTGCGGCGGTCTTGAAAACCGTTGTACTGCGAGGTACCGGGGGTTCGAATCCCTCCCTCTCCGCTGAAAAGGTGTAAATCAAGCATTTGCGAGATTTACACCTTTTTTTACGCCCATAAATCGGTGTATCTATTCTGGTAATAATTTAGCCTCAGTTTGAAAATCGAAGTGCTATGCGCTCCGCAAGTACGAAATAATTCTAACAAATATTCTTTTTAATATAGAATGAATCATCAAATTCACTTCATTTGTTGTTGAACACATTACAATTGTTTAATTTTATAGCCCAATAAAGAAATTGCTAATTAAGACTTTTATGTAAAATAGGAAATACAATGAATATAAAAAATTACTATGGTAACTTGTGTACAGAAATGTATGAAATCCTACATGATAAAGCACCGCAAGATGAATTGGATTTTTATCTTTCATATGCAGAAAAAGATAAAACAATCTTGGAAATAATGTGCGGGAGTGGTCGCTTCCTTGTTCCATTTTTGGAATATGGATATAACATCCGTGGGGTTGATTTTTCGGTTGAGATGCTTGATAAGCTGAAACTAAAAGCTCCTGAAGCCGATGTGGAATATGCTGATATAGCAGAATATACGACCAATGAAAAATTTGACTATATATTTATTTCTTCTGGATCTGTGTCATTATTTACAGACATGAACCTTTGCCAAAAGATTCTGAAGAAAATAAAAGGCTTGTTAGCTCCCGCAGGAAAGTTTGTCTTTGCGGTAGATACTATTGCCACTAAATGTTTGGATAATGATGATTATGAAACGTCTGTCTCTGTAAAAATGAATAATGGTTTCGATTTGGTCTTAAAGACTAAAAACTATTTTGATGTACAACAACAGATACAGTTTACACCGGGAATATATGAACTTTATGATAGGGACAAACTGCTGAAAAGTGAACATATGGACTTTCAGACCCACCTGTATAAGTTTGGCGAAATGGAAAATTATTTGAGAGAAGCAGGATTTACAGAAATCAAGACCTATTCCTCCTTTGAAAAGGAAATAGCCATTGATGACTGTTGCGATATGTTTTTGTTTGAATGCAATTTATGATATTTCATTACACAAGAGAAACAATGAATCAATTACACATAAAATTGGATGAGAATTCGTCAGCCATGCAATGGGCAAACAGCCAGACTGACAAATTGGGTGCCAGAGGGCATATAGGAACCCATATGGACTGTTATACGATAGCTCCGGAAAAGAATGAATATGAGGTAAAGGGACTGATTCTTGACTGTAGGACCAGTATGCCTAAGCCAGAGGATATTTTACATATAGACTCGTTGGAAAATATGGCATTGGTACTGCATACGGGAAATTCAGAAAAACATCAATACGGAACGGAAGATTATTTCAATGAAGCTACTTTTCTGTCGGAAGAGGTGCTAAATCTTATTTTAAGCAAGAAGCCTCTTTTCATTATCGTGGATTCCCATGGCATAGCTGAAAAAGGAGCAAAACATATTTCTTATGATAAGAAATGCGAAGCTAATGGCTGTCATGTCATAGAGAATGTGGATCTGACTTCCGTTAAGGACAAAAAATCTATTCAGATAAAAATATCAATCAATGTCAGTCATCCTTCAACGGGTAAGCCATGTGAACTGTATTGTATGTAATTATATCAAGATGCTATGGTCATATTAGTCACTGGTTGTACCCATACGGGAAAAACCTTGTTTGCACAAAGACTGCTGGAGAAATATAAATATCCCTATCTGTCAATAGACCATCTGAAAATGGGACTTATCAGGAGCGGACAGACAAGCCTGTCGCCAGAAAGCCCAGATTCGGCTCTGACAGATTTTTTGTGGCCTGTTGTACGGGAAATCGTAAAGACCTGCGTTGAAAACGGACAGAACCTGATTGTAGAGGGATGTTATATACCGTTCGGCTGGGAAAAAGACTTTGCAGATGATTATCTGTGTGATATAAAATACATTTGTTTGATATTCAGTAAAGAATATATAAAACAGCACTTTGCGGACATTGTAAAAAACGAAAGCGTAATAGAGAAAAGGCTGTCTACAGATATTGTTGCCGATGAGATGATTAAATCCAACAGATATAATCTGGAACAATGCAAATTGAGAGGTTACGACTATATCCTTATTGACGACGTATATCAAATAACTACAGATATAAAATAAACACTCCAGTAACCATTTTTACAGGAGTGTTTTATATTGTTTCTATTAAAGTTTGAATCCGTTGTTTTTTTTCTTCTCCTGTTATTGCGGTAGTCTTATTCCATATCTGAACCTATGCCATTCTTCTTTGAACCAGCAGGCAATCACCGACTTGTAAACTCCCCTATCCACCGCTTCGGATTGCCGACTAAGCCAGTGTTCCTCGTCCTTGTTCTGGAAGATTTGCTGCTGTGTGATACCCCAACGTCTTTGACACTCTTTATCTAATTTACACACGTCTGCCAATGTCGAATCCAGTCTGATTAGCAATGCTCCCTCACGGATTGGTGAGCATCCAGCCACTTTTATAACCATTCCGTTCTTTCCCTTGCGCTCACACTCCTTTTTCTGCATTGCTCATCCGGTCTTTTCTTTGACCATCCGTTTGATGTGGTCATAGTGCACCTACAGGTCAGGACTGACGAAGCCGGGACTTATCCACAGTTCGTTATCGGCTGTAAGTTCGGGCACGATGTAGACACCCGTAAGATATTTCGTTCTTGGAGCGATACTACTGTAACCTATCAGGTAATTCGCAATCAAGATACGGTGAGCCTAACACTTAATCTGAAAAAAGCATCTACCTTTCATGAAAAAACAAAACACTACTGTGAAATGGACAGTATTACAGGACAGTATTGGATATATTCGCATATTGTCCATGATGGATCCTGTTGTTGATGAATTTGACAGAGCTTATCAAAAGGTGAAGGACCTATCAAATTTGATAGTGGATGTCCGAGAAAATGGAGGAGGAAGCAGTTGAAACGGTAAAAAACATGTGAATATCTCATTCATAAGCCACAGCCACACTGTGTATCGCAAGATTGGGAAATAATACCTCGGAAGGATTCATATAAAGGTAAATTATTCCTTCTGACCAGTACATATACCTTTTCTGCTGCTGAAAGTTTTACGTTGGATTTAAAAGAAAGTGGAAATGCAATAATTATTAGTGAAGGTGCTGGTGGGGATACTGGAAATCGTCCTTGTACATTTCATACTACGAATGGTATTTATTTTCGTTTGCCGACAAGAGAGTTTAGCAAACTAAAATCATCAATAATCAGAACTACCCTACAGAGTAGTGGAAAAGTCTCGCTAAGTATGGAACTTTGCAGCAGAAAACTAAAAGCTATCATACAATGGGAAAAATTAGATTACACAAAACAACTCTACAGAAAAGCATCATTTCACTGGTACTGGCTTTGATGACCATATCAATATCGCATGCACAGGAAAACGACAAAGCGAATATGGAATGTCTTTACAGACTAAGTTTTCTTAAAGATACCACAAGTATTGTGACTACAGATGATTTGATGGTTCTGAGATTCAACAAAGACAAATCGTTGTTCTACAGTTATAACTCCTATACACTGGATTCACTGCTGTGCTCGGACAAAGGTTCTTCTATTCAGATGGATATTTTAGCGAACGGTTCCAGCAAGTATGGCAAACGTGTAGTATCCTACAATATCCTGAAAGACTTCAGGAATAATATGATAGACTATACAGACAATGTCGGTGGAGAACATTACAGATATGAAGAAGATTTGCATGATTTTAACTGGAAAATCTCAACCGAACAAAAGAAAATCTGGGATTATACTTGTCAGAAAGCGACATGCGATTTCCGAGGACGTACTTATGAAGCCTGGTTCACTACCGAAATACCTGTAAAAGATGGTCCGTGGAAATTTCATGGACTTCCCGGTCTTATTTTGGAGGTCTATGATATACAGAAACATTATTCCTTTGTATTCGTAGGGCTTCGCAAGAGTGGTGCAAACATCACTATGCTGCCACGTCAGTACACTAAATCATCAAGAGAAAAGTATTTGAAAGCATACAAGAATTACATTAAAGATCCTGTCGCATTCATTTCTGCAGCTTCAGGAATGAAGATTACCATCAATGGCTCTACTGGTAGGAAACCCAAACCAAACAAATCTGTAAATTATGATGTAATGGAACGTGATTAAACTTATAGTTATGAAGAAACTTGTGTTATTCAGTGTTTTTGTGTTATGGTGTACGTTATCCATATTTGCCCAGACTCATTCGATTACTGGCACTGTTGTGGATAGCAGTACTCTTACCCCGATAGCCGGAGTCAATGTTATTGTCAGGCATAGCACAGACAATGGCATAATTGAATATACAACAACTGCTGATAATGGAACCTTTTCATTACAGATTAATCATGAGAACCTTGCAGACTATACTTTACAGGTGACCTGCTTAGGGTATGAACAACAAACTCTTAACCTCACAGATAACAATTATGCCATAAAGCTAAAAGAAAAGAGCTTTGAATTGCAGGAAGTTTCAATCAAGGCTGACAAGATTATCCAGAACAGAGATACAACAAGCTATTTTGTTGCCAATTTTGCAACGACTAAAGACAGGACTATTGGAGATGTACTTACCAATATGCCGGGAATCAATATCGCAGAGAATGGTAAGATTTCGTATAATGGTAGTCCTATAAATAAGTTTTACGTGGAAGGCATAGACCTGTTTGACGGTAAATATAACTTGGCAACAAACAACATTTCCTATGAAAATATCGCACGTGTGGAAGTCATTGAGAATCATCAGGCAATTAAAGCATTGCAAGGGACAGGTGTAGATACGGAAACAGCGATAAACCTAAAACTAAAAGATAGTGCCAAGTCAGTTTGGAACGGCAACCTTTTAGGTAAGGGTGGTTTTACCCCCGATGGAGGTCTCTGGGAAACAGAACTGTTTGCTGCAAGGTTTTCAGCAAAGAGCCAGAGTGCAACGACTTTGAAATCAAACAACTCCGGGAAGAATATTGCAGATGAGGGTAATTCACTCACAATTGATGACCTTCTGTATATGTATCCCGGTAGTGAAATATCCGGAAGTTTAACATCTGCACCCTCTATTTCTACCAGCCTGAGCAATGATAGGACTCGTTTCAATCGCACCCACATGTTCAGCAACAGCAGTATGTGGAAGTTTTCAGAATCGGGGCAGATAAAGTCGCAGATTATTTATACAGATGACAAGAACACATATGACCAAAGCATAGAGTCGGCATATTATCTGATGGACAGCCTGTTGGTTAAAGGTACTCAAGAAACAAGTTCTGTAAAAGACAAAGGCTTGCAGGCGTCTGTTGTTGCGACCATTGATAAAGATTCGTATTTTCTTTCTGATGAACTTTCCTTTAAGTCGAAATGGAGAACTTTTACTTCGGAAATTAATGGAGACTTCAATTATCATAGTATTGCAGACATTACCACATATAATGTAGAAAACAAGTTGAAGTATGTAAAGAAAACGGGTAATAACATCCTCCAAATAATGTCGCTTAACAAGTATGAGTTTATTCCAGAAGATTTGTATATAGGTGGAGAAAGTGTCAAACAACAGAAGATTTATAAAGGCAACTTCTTCTCAAATACCAACTTCAGATTTTTGCATAATATTAAAAGGTGGTCTTTGGGAACGAATATGGACATCTTTGGGAATATATATAATTTCAACAGCTTGTACAATGATGCAAGTATCAACTATCAGAACGACTTGAATGTGAACTATATTGGGGCACGTCTGAATCCGGAAATCATATACCAGAATGAGAACTTAAAACTGAATATGAAGTTTCCATTGTCTGTATATAATTTTAGTGGTGAACAGTCTGCAACAAAGATTTATGTAAAACCTGATATTTATCTGAAATGGAAGTTCCTTCCAAGGTGGACACTGTTTGCTAATGCTGCCATCGGAAACTCATATACAGGCAATGGTTTATACTATACAGCACCTGTCATAACGGATTACAGAGCAATGTATGCCGGATTTTTGAATTACGATGGGAAAATTGAAAAACGTATAGGTGGAAGAATAAGTTATGCAAACCCTTCTGACATGTTATTTGCAAACTTAAGCGCAACCTATTCTGATGAAAACACAAAAAGAAGTATTTCAAAACAAGTTGACAACGGATATGTATATTATTTATACGAACCAGGAAATGATAAATATAAGTTACTGTTTGCTGATGGAAGCATCAGCAAAGGTATAGAGCTGATAAATGGTTCCATTGAGTTGAGCAGTTCTTATCAGAACCATAATATGCCGCTTGAACAGAACGGCTACCTGTCAACAATCGATTTTGGTAACATCAATTCAGGAATAACGCTTAAATCAAATCCGTGTGATTGGTTCAATATAGACTATAAGATTGGGCACAAATATAACTATATGAAGTCGGAGGCATTAAAGTCAGTGACCCAGCATTTGACACAGAAATGCTTATTGACATTCTATCCAATAGAAGATATTAGCATTAAACTGAATGGAGAACATTATCTGTCATTTTTTGATTCGGGACAAAAGAAGAATACGTTCCTTGCTGATTTGGAATTGGTGTATCGATACAAGCAATTTGATTTCTTGGCATCAGTCACCAATTTGTTCAACCAGAATCTGTATTCTTATACAATATATGGTGATTTAAGCAGTACTACAACCCAATACAATATAAGAGGAAGAAATGTTATGATTGGAGTAAACTGGTATTTCTAGTTGTCTTGACTATTTATTATAGAAAATCTCTATATAAACATCAATAGTCAGAACTACCCTACAGAGTAGTGGAAAAGTCTCACAAAGTATGGAACTTTGCAGCAGAAAACTAAAAAACTATCATACGATGAAATTAATTAAAGTATTCTTATTAGGACTTTTTGGTATCATACTACCTGTCAGTTTGTCCGCACAGGCCGTAAGCGGAAAATTGATTGACGAGAACGGCCAGCCTTTGCCTTACGCCAATGTGGTACTACTGTCCTTGCCGGATTCGGCATTTGTTAGCGGAACTATCAGCGTTGAAGACGGATCTTTTACACTGGAGGCAACATCAGAAAATCAGATAGTGGAAATATCCTCTATAGGATATAAAACGGTGTATAAACCAATTACTCCTGCCTATATTGGTATCGTGCAGCTTGTTTCGGATGTACAGATGCTCGGCGAAGTGGTGGTAAAAGGTAATATTCCTGTGACACGCATAAAGAACGATGCTTTGGAAACCAATGTGCAGGGCACAGTTCTCTCGAAAGCCGGAACAGCTGAAGATGTATTGGCGCATATACCCGGTTTGCAAAAAAAGACTGATGGATTTGAGGTGTTGGGTAAAGGTTCACCACTTATTTACATCAATGGTAGAAAATTGCGTGATTTTGCTGAACTGGACCAACTGACATCGGAGGAAATTAAAAGCGTAGAAGTGGTTCGCAATCCCGGTGCCCGTTATGATGCAACAGTAGGGGCTGTTGTTCGTATCCGTACTGTCAAACGACAAGGAGATGGCTTTGGAATGAGTCTGCGCAGTTCTTATAATCAGTCTCAAAATTCCGACTTTGTAGAGCAAGCCAATGTAAACTATCGGCATAATGGCCTTGATGTTTTCGGTATGATCCGTTTTGATAAGACAACCGCCTTGCAAAATGACATTCTGGAACAAACGGCATTTACCGATACTATATGGACACAAAAGAATTATCAGCACTCTAATACCAATTCTCGCAGTATAGACGGACGAATAGGATTCAATTATGATTTTAATGAGCATCATTCCATAGGTGTACGCTATGATTTGAGCAAAGCCTTGCATACAGATATGCTTACGGCCTTCGATGGCGAGATTCAGACAAATGGATTACCTTATGATATTTTGCACAGTACCACTGTAGCTAATGCAAAATCACAACCGGAACATCAGCTTAATATTTACTATGCCGGACAAATAGGCAAAGGAGAACTGACTTGGGATGCCGACTATTATCGTAAATCCTATACACAGTATTCCCTTAATACAGAGGATAGCCAAGACCATGAAGACCGTACTGTCACTTCTGATAATAGAGTGGATAATCAGCTTGCTGCCACCAAAGTTTCATACATTCATCCCTTGTGGGGAGGAAGCATCGCTGTTGGAGGAGAATATACCTATACCAATCGGCATGATGATTATGTAAATCAGGAAGGATATGTACCTACGACCTATACCCACATTCGCGAACAGAATCTTGCAGGATATGCACAGTACAGCCATCCTTTACCATTCGGTCAGGCAAACATCGGCTTGCGATATGAGCATGTAGATTTTGATTATTTTGAAAATGGTACATTTGTACCCGGACAAAGTCGTGTCTATGATAACGTCTTTCCTAATGCATCTGTGAGCGGGCAAATTGGGAAAGTACAATTTCAAGTCGGCTATGCAGCAAAAACACAGCGGCCTAACTACAGTCAGTTAAGAAATAATATCACTTATGTCAATCGGTTTACATGGCAAACGGGAAATCCACTTCTGAAACCAAGTATCACCCACGATGTAACCGCTGTTGGTGTCTGGCGGTTCTTGCAGGCAATGGTCAGCTACAAAATGGTTCAAGACTATATTCTTTATTGGGGAACACAGGTAGAAAATCAGTCGGCTACTACTTTGATTAACTATGTCAATCACGACCGTTTACCGAGTCTGACAGTAATGCTGGAAGCTTCGCCTACTATTGGTATATGGAATCTTAATGCCAGCGCAATTATGATGAAACAGTGGTTTTCGTTGGATGCTGCCGGTCAGAAAAGGACTTATAACAATCCGCTCTTTATAGGTTCATTAAACAATACTTTTACTCTCCCTGCCGGATTCTTGCTGACAGCCGACTTCCGTTATCAAAGTTGTGGTCAGGTCCAGAATATCACCCTTAAACGTCCACAATATACACTCAATATAGGCTTGAGTAAATCCTTCTTGAACGATGCGCTCAGTATTGAAGCACGTGCAAATGACTTATTGTTAGGTTGTAAGCAGGAAGCACTTCTTTATATGGAGAGTGCACAGATGAAAGATTTGTCTTGGAGTGATACACGATCATTCAGCCTTACTGTCCGCTACAAGTTTAATGCAGCTAAAAGCAAGTATAAAGGTACAGGAGCGGGACAGGATGCGATAAAACGTATATAATTTATGACAGCATCAATATCTTATATAAATCTCTCATGGGCAGTTGTGGGCATCATCGATAAGGATGTCCACAACTGCCTTCAATCCATGAAGCGTCCTAACGAACCGATAGAAGTTACCATTGAAAGATATGTTGTCGGTTATCTGGCATTCTGGCATATTGCTTATATTGACAAAGAAAAGATGAACATATGTGACGATGAGAAAATAATCGAACTTGGAAGGAAGAAAATTGAGGAATACGCCATCTCACATCCACCTGTAGCTACTTTACCTAAGTTCTATATCGTCTTCCTAAATCAGTCTCAGATTGGCTGCGATACCCACGGCCTCAGTGATGTTTTCTGCGTGTAGTTTTTCGAATAGTTTTTTCTTGTGAAACTTGACGGTATTGGCATCAATAAAGAGAGTTTCTCCAATTTCCGTGTTCGACAGTCCTTTGACGGAGAGCTGGAGAATCTCTTTTTCACGGTCGGAAAGAATCAGTTCAGGCTGTTTTCTCCATCGTCTTCCCTCGAACGAGTAGAAATACCTGTCAGTACATGTATGGTCTGAAATAATTACATCTCCGATAGTTTTCTCCGGTGACAGTGAAACTGTACATAAAGCCAGCCATATATCACCCTTGTCACTCAACAAGACAGGTGTCAGTTTGTGGTGGATAAGGTGCGAGTGCTTCTCTGACGTGCGGATATGAAAGTTATACTCGATAGACAAGTCAAGTCTTTTTTCTACCGGCTGGTCATAGTAAAACCGGAATCCGGCTTCGTTGATTTCCATAAGACGGTTTATCTCGTCAGACGGAACGACATCAAAATAAAATGCATAACCTTTCTGTTGCACATCTTCCGGTGAATGACCGCAGAGGAAAAGCGGATTGGACGATACATAAAGAAAATTCTTGCGGTTATAGTCTATGATATAAAGACTGTGATTTGTATTGCGTGCCAGAGCCTTAGCCATAACAATACATAGTCCGATTCTGTCGTATTCGCAGTCGGGAATGTTCATTTGTGGATTGACGGGATGAAAAAAGCTTTTTATATCCTTTTGCATAACTGATTAAATTTTGCCCACAAAAGTAGTGAAATATTTCTGGAGCATGTGAGATACGACTGTTTTTTATTCAAATCCGAAAAATAATCAGAGTTTATCATATGAATTTCATGGTATATAAAATATCATGTCTATTTTGTTCAATTATATCCTGAATTTTAACTCCGAGATTTTTTTAAAATGAGGCCGCAAACTCTTTAATCTGTCCCATGATTTTAAGTAAAATGACTCGACAATTTTTTTTAAGCAAAATTTCTGATATTTTCAGCTCGCTCTTATGTTTTCTTGTGCAGTTGTTAGGGATGACCAACTGTTATCGTAGAGCCCCGACACTTGTCATAGAAAGCCATAAATTATCATAGAAAACATAGGATAATATCCAAAGGCTGGCTTCAAGTCCAGCCGTAGTGGATTTTATTTCATTTGTTTCAAAAATTCCACTGTTCCACTATAGATATTTTTCTGAAACAAATGAAATTTCTTCGATTTTATGTATGAATATTTTAATATTATCATCTTGATAGAAGTATTTGATCCTAATGTAGAAACCAATTATAGTTGCTTTATATATTGCTTTACATATTGCCTGATATGTACTTTATAATTACTTAATTAATAGATTTTTATCCATATCACTACAATAGACTTACTTATTTTACCTTTACTGTTTCTTTATTTAAAGTTTTATTCTCCTACTTTTTCATTTTGTTATATACTTTTATTATATCTTCTCAAAACACCGTTTTTTTGAAAAGACAGTCATTTGACCGTAAAATACCATGTTTTTTAATGTCTCACTATATTCCTGATTTTTCAAAGTCATTTGAATTCTTTGCCTTCAAGTAGGCTTGTCATGGATTCCATATATAAATATTTAATACTAAACATGTTAAGTGCATCATTTAAGGGTTTGTTTCAAAAAATATCTATAGTGAGACAAGTGAAATTTTTGAAACAAATGAAACAAATTTCCTTTTCTTACCAGTAAGCGTTTCCGCAATTCTATATTGTGTTTTTGGGGTATCCGAGTTATCTATATAATTAAAAGATCTCCAATATCATTTTTATTTTTTTCAGACATATCATATCTCTTTAATGTTTACTATGCTTGTGTTATATTAGTTTTTTGGACTATAATATTTAACTTTGCAAAGAGTTGTGATATTGAAATTAAATAATAGGAATGGCAAACTTTAATTCTTTTATAGACAAATTAGACATGGAGTTCTGGCATGAGATTTGTGCTAAGAACGGTAAACTATGTCATTACAAAAAAGGAGAATTCTTTGTGCAACAGGGAGATGTTATACGATATATGGGAATCGTAAAAGAGGGATATTTTAAGTATGTCGTAATAGATTCAAAGGGCAATGAACATATAACCGGTTTAGCACTGTCGGGAGAATTTGTCGGTGACTATTTAAGTACCACACACAAAACACCTTATATGACCAGTATTATTGCTGCAACAAATGTGGAGGTTTTGGTATATGATCGTGAAATAGTTTATAAAATATTCAATGAATACAGAGAACGACATCAGCTATTTTCAGATTCATTGTTCCATAATTGTTATAAAGAGTATTTGAATACACACCGTTTTTCACCCAAGGAACGCTACATCGCTTTATTGAAAAGATGTCCTGATATTCTTCAAAATATTACGATTGCAGAAGTTGCTTCTTATTTGAATGTTACACCAACCTATCTCAGCCGTATCCGCAAGGAAATTACTTTTGAGAACAAATGATTTAAATATTAAATGAAGATTTATGAGAGCAAAGAATTTATTTGGAATACTAATGCTGTTCTTGTTTACATGTACCTTTATCAGTTGTGAAGAAGACACAGATAATAGCAAATAGATATTTCATCTGTCGTTTGAAAAAAACTATTACGAACGTCCTCTGACAGGTGCCAAAAATATCATGATAAGAGGTGGTAACAGAGATTACACTATAGAAGTGAATAATCCTGAAATATTAGAAGCTACAGTAGATTTGTCAAGCCCAATTGGTATGGGAAATTTAGAAATTCACCCCAAACAGATTGGAGAAACAATAGTAAAAGTCCACGACAATATTGTAAATGAAACTGTAGAACTGAAAATAAAGATTGTTGATAGCTATTTAAATTTGGCACTTGCAAACCCTATGCAATCACCATATAATGAAGGGGATGAATTTTTCCTCATTAACAACGAATCAAGAAGTTTCTATTTGTACGATGATGATAAAGCCTTAAAGCAGACTGGTAGTTACAATTTTTTCGTAGAGAACAATGTACCGTACATGGTATTAACCTTTAATGAGAAATTAGAGAATAAATCTGTTTATAAATATGATTTGACAGGTACAAGTGAAAATACTTTTTTTGCTTTAAAGATACAATTAGGATGGGATTGGCACGAACAGACTGAAAGCATGGAAACAAGGGAAATTTCTCCTGCCACTATGAATGCTAAAGACGTAGAAACAGGAGTTCAGTATTATTTTGTTGTCGGCAATCATGATATGCCAGAGAATGTTTTAGAATAAATGAATCTAATATTTGTACAGGTCTTTATTCCGAAAATATTATAGTGAGGAAGAGAGATTTTCAAAAGAAGAGGTATAACAAGCGCTATTTGACCTGAAAAAAACTTATCATGGCACTGTACAAGTAGCATATTATCAAGGTTTTAATATAACTGAATTGCAGAATGTAGTAGCTGTTTCACGCGATTCGCTTTCGGTTCAATATGACATTACAGCCCCTATCGGAATTGATTTCAGACAAAAACTTGTCGGACCGTTTGCGTGAGATATGCGAAGTATCTGTCGTTGCCGGATATGAATTTTTACAATGGGATTCTGGTATATATGATATTTCGCTAATGGCTGAACTTGATATATGGAGCTCTATTCTTTATGTTTATAATAACTATCGTAAAACATAGTTGTGAATAAGAATTAATGTTAATATACAACAATACTTTTTCAAGATGTAAGGAATCCCTCCACCTGAAAATTCTGTCGGGCTATCTCATCCTGGGACTGCTTGTACTTAGCATCATTACGGCAGTATGGTACGAAAAGCAGGTATTTTAGCAGGCGGAGGCAGAGGAACGCAATCTGCTCATGCAGCATGCTGCCGCCAGCAAAACATAGCGGGGACTAATCACACTGTTTTAGGACAATGACCGCGTAATGCTTTGATTGAATTTGATGTTTCTGAATTATTCTAGTCTGATTCACACATTAGTATGACTTTTAAATTAGGGCAAATCGTTTTCAATGCATTTGATAAGCTTATCACGTGACCGGCTCCAATTATCAGGACATTTTTTTTGTAAGGATTTGTCATGATATGTGCAACTATATTTTCTGCCATCCGTTGATTTCGTTGCTCCCAATATTCTTCAACTAAGTCTGTATATGTATTGGAATGATTGGCGAATCGAAAGGAATTAATCAGATAGTACCTGTTAATAGTCTTTGGGCTATTGGTATATTTCCCAAGTTTCCCAAGTAAAGAAGCAATCACTATTTCTCTTTTGTTCTTCCTTATCAATTTATTTAAAATTTTAATATCGCCGTTATTTTCACTTTCTCTAAGAGCGTTATTCCATGCTTTATAGTACTCTTCATCCGATTGATGGTCGTCTATTGGGAATAGATATGTAATACCCATCTGAGCAGCTAACTTAAATGTCAAATCATCATTTTCATTCCTCAAAGGTTTCTCTACGCCACCAATTCCATACAAGCTTAAATACTTGTAATACTCGTAATTTGCCTTATCTCTTTTTAAGAGATAAGCGTACGACAGGAAACTAAAATCATTTTCTGTAAAATCTGCAAGCTTTTTATCTTTAATCTTTATGAAATACTTTTCGTCAATCTGATATTTCTGTTTTAATGAATCAGACTTTTCTAAAAACTTTGGAGTATAAACATTTATACTCAAAGTATCATCAGGATGGATATATTCAACGTAGATAGCTTCAGGTTCGTATTTGGCTGCATAGTTTAACAATGGTTTATAGCTATTCTTTACAATTGCAGGAACAGTGTGCATTGTTCCTATGATTAGAAGTTCTTTTTCTTGGGCAGGGCAAGACAGAGCAATAAGCACTCCCCAAAACAATAAAAAAAATTTTTTCATAACTTATAATTATCGTGAGTTTGACAATAATTTCAATGTAAAATTACGAAAAAATCCATTCATTTTTATTACACACATTGCGAATAATAAAAAAAGGATGAATGTAATTTTGCCTTTACAAGTTCTAAGAATGAAGAAATTCGCTATATTTGTATTTTGGTTATATCCTATACATTTTTAGAAAACAAATAAATGATGGTTAAAGATGAAGAAGAACCTTATGCTCCACTTGCATATGCTTATAGTGGCATTTTGCTCCTTATTTTTTGTATCTTGCGAAAAAGATAAACCATCCCAATCTATAACAGAGATGGCTATCGGAGAATATGAATTGGTAGACGTACATTGGGAGGGATTACCCATGGATTTAGATAATGACGGAGTTGCCCAATATGCTCTTTTGCATGAATACAAAAACTTGTTAGGATATTTCGAAACGAATCATATCGCTACAATTGGATACAAGAAATCTACAGGAATAAAGGTTGAGGCACAGATTGCTTTTCCTGAATATATTGAAAAAAATGGAGATTTTCAGATACGTGGATTGAAGTATATACCTATGAGTATAGGATTGGAGAATATTGATTCGCCAAGCTCATACCAAACCATCCGATTCAAGAATTATGATGAGTCGGAAACTAACTTATCAGATATTTATTCTGTTACCGCTTTAAATTTTACGGATAATTCTTTTAAACTAAAATTACACTGTACTTTGTTACACGTGGACATATCAGATAAATCTCAGAATTTGGAAACAAACTATTTAATTTATACATATAGAAAGAAAAAGTGACATAAAATATCATATTCCCAAAGAGGGAGAAGAGCATTATCCCGTCTTTATATCTCCAAAATTAACGTTTAAAACACCATTAATAGCTATTTGCAAAGTTTTCTTACATTATTTTTGCAACATAAAATAGACAGTATTAACTAAAAGATAATAAGCCCCCCAGGTGAGCCGAAAGGTAGGTATAACCGTCCGCGATAGCGTCTTGTAGTCTGCCTGTAGTATTTCTAACTTTGC
>artificially_reared_2__coassemble_299_pt1 | contig 28892 bp, 17 predicted proteins | sample artificially_reared_2__metabat2_high_PE_035 | metagenome-assembled genome bin artificially_reared_2 | reverse complement strand
TCTTCCCATTCCGAACAGAGAAGTTAAGCTTCGTCACGCCGATGGTACTGCGTAACAGTGGGAGAGTAGGTAGTCGCCGTTTTAATAAAGAAGCCTCGAGGTAGAAATACTTCGGGGCTTTGTTTTTTTGTCCGGATTGCAGTCTTGTCCGGACTGCTTCTGCTGTCATTATTGCTGCTGTCATTATTGCTGCTGTCATGATTGCTGTTGTCCGTAATATCCAGAATGTCCGGAATGATGTAATGTAATTTGTTTATTGTCCTTGATGATTATTTCCAAACCAGTATAGAGTAAACTGATTAAATATCGTCTTTGAATTATTACTGGTGGCAGTAATGATAAACCTTAAAATATACGAGAAATAGAATATCATTTATTCTCAAAATTTCTATCTTTGTGAAAACAATCAATTAAATCATTATGGACACATTAATTCCTTTTGCTCTGTTATGTTTTACATCGTTTTTTACTCTTACCAATCCATTAGGTACAATGCCTGTGTTTCTTACAATGACTAATGGCCTTGATGAAAGCGAAAGAAAACATATTGTTCAGCGTGCTACAATAATATCTTTTTTGATATTGATTACTTTTACCTTTTGTGGGCAGTTTCTATTTAAGTTCTTTGGTATCTCTACAAACGGTTTTAGAATCGCTGCAGGCATTATTATTCTTAAGATAGGTTATGATATGCTTCAGGCAAGATATACGAATACAAAGCTTAAGGATGAGGAAATAAAGGCATATGCGAATGATATCTCTATAACTCCATTGTCTATTCCTATGCTTTGCGGACCAGGTGCCATAGCAAATGGAATTATTCTCATGGATGATGCCGATAGCTGGTCGCTTAAAATAACCTTAGTTGCAGTTATAGCTTTTGTATATATTCTGACATATATTATTCTGCGTCTTTCCACACGTCTTGTTAAGATTATAGGTGAAACAGGTAATAACGTAATGATGCGTCTTATGGGATTAATCCTTATGGTTATTGCAGTTGAGTGTTTTGTAGGTGGAGTAGAACCAATTCTGAAAAATATAATTTCTCAAAGTATATAATGATAAACAGAACTGTATAGAATAAGTAGGATTTGATTTTATTTGATTTTATTGTGGTCGTGAAAATAAATTATTGCTGTACGATAAAATCTTACGAAACTATAAAAATAGGACTGACCTCATTTGCGAAGTCAGTCCTATTTTTGTCAGATTTCTGTTGCTAAACAAAATAAATCCAACTATGGGAAAATATACATTTATTTATTATCTTCGGCGTGCTTTGGATAGTCGATAGTATAGTGAAGTCCTCTACTTTCTTTTCTTTCCATAGCCTGGCGAGTTATAAGATATCCTACATTTATCATATTTCTCAACTCGCATATTTCTCTTGAAGCTTTAACACGCTTGAACAGCCTTTCTGTTTCTTCATATAATATATCAAGTCTGTTCCATGCTCTAACCAGACGAAGGTTACTTCTGACAATACCAACGTATGATTCCATTATCTGATTAACTTCATTCATGCTTTGAGTGATAAGTATTCTTTCCTCAGTGCTTATGGTTCCTTCGTCATTCCATTCTGGTATGCTGTCATTGAACTCATATCTTTCGAATACACTTAATGCATGTTGTGCCGCAGCTTCGGCATATACAATTGCTTCGATTAGTGAGTTTGATGCAAGACGATTACCACCATGTAAGCCTGTACATGAACATTCACCTATTGCATACAGACGGCGGATACTTGACTGTCCGTTTAAGTCGACTTTTATACCGCCACATAAATAATGCGCTGCCGGAGCAACCGGAATATAGTCTTTAGTAATATCAATGCCAAGGCTGAGACATTTTTTATAGATGTTAGGGAAGTGCTTTTTGGTTTCTTCCGGATCTTTATGGGTTACGTCAAGGAATACGTGGTCTTCACCTCTCTGCTTCATTTCGCTGTCTATAGCTCTTGCCACTATGTCGCGTGGTGCAAGCGAAAGCCTTGGATCATATTTCTGCATAAATTCTTCACCGGCCATATTTCTGAGCACACCTCCGTAGCCACGCATAGCTTCAGTAATCAGGAAACTTGGACGGTCGCCTGGATGATATAACGCAGTAGGATGGAACTGAATAAATTCCATATCTTTTACTGCACCTTTTGCACGGTAAACCATTGCTATACCATCGCCTGTTGCCACAAGAGGATTGGTGGTGTGACGATATACAGCCTCACATCCTCCGGTAGCCATTACAGTAACTTTAGAAAGGAATGTATCTACCTCTCCGGTTGACTCATTCAGAATATATGCACCAAAACATTTGATGTTAGGAGTATGACGTGTTACTATTATACCCAAATGATGCTGGGTAATAAGTTCTACAGCATAGAATTTCTTAAAGATAGTAATATTAGGATGTTTTTTTACAGCTTCAATCAGACTTGTCTGTATTTCTGCGCCTGTATTGTCTTTATGGTGCAAAATACGGAACTCTGAGTGTCCTCCTTCTTTATGGAGGTCGAATTCTCCGTTTTCATTTTTATCGAAATCAACTCCCCATTTTATAAGCTCTTCAATTTGTTTTGGAGCATTGGTTATAACTTTTTCTACTGCAGCCGGATCACTTATCCAATCGCCTGCTACCATAGTATCGTGGATGTGTTTCTCAAAATTATCCACTTTGAGATTTGTTACAGAAGCAATACCTCCCTGAGCGAAATATGTATTGGCTTCTTCCAGTTCGGCTTTGCAGATAAGTGCTACCGAACCTTTATGCGCAACTTTCAGCGCAAAGCTCATTCCGGCTAATCCTGAACCGATAACGAGAAAATCGAATTTCCTTACCATATTGTTATATTGTCATATAGCGCAAAACTACAAAAAAGTTATAACATTATTCCGGTTGCAGGCAATTTAAATTGATTTTTACTTCTATAAATCGTAAAATCTCATTATCTTCACAAACGAATAATCAAATTATAGGCTTATGAACAGAACTTTCAAGACTGTGGTAGGATGGTGGTACTGGTTATTGATTTTAGTATCTTCGGTGCTGTTATTTTTCTTTTTCTGGCAACATGATTCAATTCTTGCCATTATTATGGCCATTCTGGTGATACATGAAATAGAAATGCTTATACATACCAAATATATAATTACTTCGGATAATATTCTGCGGGTTGAAACCGGCAGGTTTGTAAGAAGTTTCTCTTTGGAAATAGATAAAATAGAATCTGTAAAAGAAGTTCGTTCCATGATTTTCTGGGCTCCGGCATTGTCTTTCTACCGTCTGGAAATCACTTACCGTGGTAAAAAGAAGGATGTTAAAGTACAGATTTCTCCCAAAAACAGAGAAGCTTTTATTTCTCGTCTTAAATCGGTAAATGGAAATATAAGATTTATATAAAATCTGGAAATAAATACTTTGTAACTTAACTTTTAAACTAATTTTCGTATGAAATTTCAATTGGCTGTTATAGGTGGAGGTCCTGCCGGATACTCTGCTGCCGAAGCTGCAGGAAAGGCTGGCTTAAGTGTAGTATTGTTTGAGAAATCATCATTGGGTGGTGTATGTCTTAACGAGGGTTGTATTCCTACAAAAACATTACTTTATTCGGCAAAGATTTTCGATTATACCAAACATGCATCAAAATATGCTGTTAAGGTAGATAACTCTTCTTATGATTTGCCGAAGATTATCAGCCGAAAGCAGAAAGTTGTACGAAAACTGGTTCTTGGAATTAAGGCAAAGATGAGTGAAGCCGGTGTTTGTGTAGTAAATGGTGAAGCTTTTATTCAAGATAAGAATACCATTAAATGTGGTGATGAGATATACGAATGTGACAAGATGATTATATGTACGGGAAGTGAAACTGTGATTCCGCCTATTGAAGGTATTGGTGGCATTAGTTATTGGACTCACCGTAATGCTCTTGAATGCAAGGAACTGCCTGAATCACTTATTATTATAGGAGGTGGAGTTATTGGTATGGAATTCGCTTCTTATTTTAACAGTTTAGGCACTAAAGTTACTGTTATAGAAATGACACCAGAGATTCTTGGCGGTCTCGACAGTGAGCTTGCTTCCATGCTTAGAGCCGAATACACCAAAAGAGGTATCTGTTTTATGACTGATACTCGTGTTACTAAAGTAAAGTCTGTTGAGGAAAATAATAAGATAGAGGTATTTTATACTTCTGTTAAGGCTGAGGGTAATTCCTTATCAGAAGAGACCGGTATTTCAGAAGAGACAAGCATTGTTGCCGACAAAGTTCTGCTCAGTGTTGGCCGAAGACCTGTAATGAAAGGCTTTGGACTTGAGAATCTTGGATTAGAAACATCTGAGCATAATAGAATTAAAATAGACAAGAATATGATGACATCTGTTGAAGGTGTTTATGTATGCGGAGATTTAACAGGATTCTCCATGCTTGCCCATACAGCTGTCCGTGAAGCAGAAGTGGCTGTAAATCATATATGTGGAAAACCTGATAAAGGTATATCCTATGGTGTTGTTCCAGGTGTAGTTTATACTAATCCTGAAATTGCCAGCGTAGGATTAACAGAAGATATGCTTAAGCTGGGTTGTACAGATGAAAGCCAATATCAGGAAAACTATAAGATAATAAAATTGCCGTTGTCATACGCAGGAAGATTTGTAGCCGAGAATGAGGGAGTAAACGGAGTATGTAAGGTTATAACCGACAAGCAAGGTCATATTATAGGAGTACATATTTTAGGCAATCCCGCATCAGAACTTATTGTTATGGCAGGAATGATGATACAAGATAAGAGAAAAGTTGAAGAATGGAAAAATTATATTTTCCCTCATCCTACTGTAGGAGAGATTTTCAGGGAACTGTAATGTAAAATTATTATATGAGAAAGCTAATACAAGATCCTTTATCAATATTCTTATTCATCTTTTTTTCTTTGTTTACCACAGGAAGAGTGTATTCACAAAGGCCTGACAAAGGAAAATCTGATAATATTGCTGAAAGATTAGATTCATTGATAAACTCTTCCAGTGTTCTTAAAAACACAGAAGTCGGAGTTATCGTTTATGATCTTACAGCTAAGTCGGATATTTTCAGATATCAGGCCGAAAAGCTCTATCGTCCGGCTTCTGTAGAAAAGGTTATTACTACAGTTACTGCATTGTCTGTATTGGGCAAGGATTATAAAATAAATACAAGTTTATCTTATTCCGGGCATTTAGAGGGAGATACTTTACATGGTAATTTGTATGTAAAAGGAGATTTCGATCCAGAGTTTATGGAAGAAGACATGAAGACTATGGTTGAGTCTGTAGTATCTTCTGGAATAAAATATGTAAAAGGACGTGTAGTAGGAGATGTGTCTATGATGGACTCTGTTTATTGGGGACCTGGATGGGCTTGGGATGACTCTCCGGAATCTTTCCAGCCATATCTTTCTCCACTTATGCTGAACAGAGGCTGTATAGGTGTAACTATATCTCCTACAGCTAAAGGAAGCAGGCCTGAAGTAACATTAAGTCCTGAAACAGATTTCTTTACTGTTGACAATCGTAGTATTTGTGGTGTTCCTTCGAAAGATGCGGCAAGAATAACCCGCAATTGGATGTATAATGACAATACCATTATTGTATCAGGCAATGTAAAGTCAAAAGAAAGCACTTTATTGAATGTTTTCGATTCGAAAGATTATTTCCTCAGAACATTCCGTTATCAACTCCAGCAGAGAGGAGTTTATGCATCGGCCGACAGTATTGATTTTGGAACAGTTCCTTTAGAAGCCAAAAACATTTATACTGTTGGAAGAGATATAAAAGAAGTGCTTAAACAGGCTCTTAAGGAAAGCGATAATTTGTCGGCAGAGGCTCTCTTCTTTCATGCCACAAGAAATATTTGTGGAGGTAGGAAATATCTTAGTCATAAAGACGGACAGAAAGCCATTTACAGATTTCTTGATACAGAGATAGGAATGAAAAGTTCCAACTATAATATTGTAGACGGCAGTGGAGTATCCGGATATAACTATATATCTCCAGAACTGATACTCAGTTATCTGAAATATGCATTCAGTTCTCCGTTTATTTTTCATCCCTTTTATGACAGTTTGCCTATAGCCGGAATAGACGGAACATTGAAATACAGAATGCGGAAGGGAAAATCATTCCGCAATGTAAGAGCCAAAACTGGTACTTTGACAGGGGTAAGTTCGCTTGCCGGATATGTCAATAATGTATCAGGCCATACATTAGCTTTCGTTATAATAAACCAGAATGTTATTAAAGCCGGTGCAGCCCGCAGGTTTCAGGATTCGGTTTGTGAAATCTTGGCTACAACCGGAATTTAGTTTTCAGGGTATTCGTGCTAAATGTCCGTTATGTTTATAATAGGTAATAGAGACATTATAAATAAACTTTTATAAACATAATACGGGTAAAATAATAATCATTTAGTCGAATACCTTGAACTCATAACCTTGCTCCTGAAGCCATTCTATTGCTCTTGGGAGTGCATATTTAAGGTTTTCTTCCGATTTTATAGAATCGTGAAATGTTATTATTGAACCGTTTCTTACATACTTTTTCACTTTTTCCAAAACCTGTTTTCCGTTAAGCTTACGGTTATAGTCTCTTGTTACCAAATCCCACATTATAATCTTGTATTTATCCTTTAGAGTCCGGTACTGTTTGGGGCTCATGTATCCGTGTGGTGGTCTGAAAAGGTTTGTTTTCAGGTAAGCGTTGGCTTTATCTGTATTTTCGAGATAAGAATCTCCTTTATAGTCAAGTCCTCTTATATGATTGAATGTGTGGTTTCCTATCCTATGTCCTCTGTTTACTACCATTTGGAACTCCTCCGGATGCTTTCTCACATTGTCACCAACCATGAAAAAAGTAGCTTTAATCTTGTATTTATCAAGTAAATCGAGTACCCATGGTGTAACCACAGGAATAGGGCCGTCATCGAAAGTCAGATAAACAGCCTTTTCGTTTTTATTCATTCTCCATATAGCCTTAGGATATAAGATACGGAGAAACTGCGGTGGTTGTTCTATAAACACAGTGCTGATAGTTTAATGATAATAATAATTCTAATTATAGTTCTAATTCTAATTGTTTCAGTAAGACTGATGATAAATGAAAAGACGGAAAGTCTGAATAAATGAATAAAAACAAATGTGATAATTCTTCATTCAGTCTTTCCGTCTTTGTTGACTTTTCACGATATAATTATAAAGTGAAGGTATGCAGTCTTAATTAATTAAAGTCGTTGTATCTAAGTCGTTACATCTTATTTTTTCCCAACTCTTTTCTCAAGAAGAGAATAAAGTTCCTGGAATTTCTGATTATAATGGGCTGCAGCCTCGCATACATCACCTGTCTTTTCATCTTTAATAGTTTCAAGACTCTTGCATATTTCATCAAGGTAGATGATATTACGTACGCAGTTATCATACGACATTGCAAATCTTGAGTCGTCCAAGCTTAGATACCATGCTACATACTGCACGTTATCGTTGGCCATTTGCTCAAAGATATTGATAGCCTTTTCGGGTTCTCCCAATTTTATGTAATTATCAGCCATTTCCTTGGAACTGCTGTAAGCATAATCGTGTGGCACATTAAAGCTTGGAATTACTTTCTCGCAGTAATCAAGAACTTCTTTAGCTTTATCTTTCTTGCCTTCTTTTATAAGTTGTGAACTTAGCTGGACAAACAGACGTCGGTGTGTATCACACATACGCAATACTGTTTCGTCGATATAAATATCCGGGTTGTCTATGCCACCAAACTTAAATTTGTTCATCAGGTTGTCATACATCTTTTCACTATCCATACTTATACCGGTCTTGGTATTGTCGAATGGAGTGATTCTGTATGCCAAACCTTCCTGAATGAAGTTATTGGTAAGATTAAGATGATTGCTTGTTCCCACGGTAATGGCCATATACAATGGTCGTTCCCAATTTGTGTTGGCAAGCATTTCAAGCATCATAAGTTCACTCTTATATAACACTCTTTTACCTTTCAGTGAAATATTCATATAATCAGGTATAGAGTCTGTAGCATCGGCAGAGTCGGATGTCTTTGGTATATACATGCCCGAACGTTTTATTGCTTCCTTGTCAAGTGTGATAACAATACTGTCGGTAGGTATAATCTGAAGTCCTTCTTTAGGAGAACGAACCCAATGAGTAAGGATATTCTTCAGTTCATACGGATTATTTCCAAATTCCTTCTTTGCTTCTTCAGGATTCTGCTTATAGTAATTGTTTATAGCTTCCATGGCATCAGGACGCACATAAACAGCTTCGTTGTGACCTGATACGTAGTCAATACGTTCCCAGTTGATAGGAACAGAAGGAGAATCGTATGCAGGACGCTTCATCTGGTCAATATACCAGTCGGTTTGCAGATAACTTAAATTACAAACCCTGACATCTGTGCGGAATCCTTCGGTTTCCTGATTATACCATAGAGGGAATGTATCATTATCTCCGTTTGTAAATATGATAGGGCAACCTTCATCCTGAACAGATTTCAGATAATTCTGTCCGAAATCACGGCAAGTATAACGTCCGCTACGGTCGTGATCATCCCAAGTCTGGCTAACCATCTGAAGCGGTACGAATAGACACACCACTGCAGTAATAACTGAAGCAGGAGTTTCTTTCATCTTCTTGCTCAGATACTCTGTTATAGCAGCTACACCAAGTCCAATCCATATAGCAAATGCATAGAATGAACCTGCATAAGCATAGTCACGTTCGCGTACCTGTAAAGGAGTCTGGTTCAGATAAAGCACAATAGCAAGACCTGTCATAAAGAACAGGAAGAATACTATCCAGAACTGTTGGATACCTTTATCTCCCTTGTATGCCTGCCAGAACAAACCGATAAGACCGAGGATAAGAGGCAGACAGTAGAAAACATTATGTCCTTTGTTGTTCTTTAGACTGTCAGGAAGCAGAGTCTGGTCGCCTACAAGCATCTTGTCGATAAACGGAATACCTGTAATCCAGTTTCCATGTTCTATTTCACCTTGTCCCTGAATATCATTCTGTCGGCCGGCAAAATTCCACATAAAGTATCTCCAATACATGTAATTTACCTGATAAATAAAGAAGAACTTTATGTTTTCCCATTGAGTAGGGATTTTTACCATAATCATTTCTCCACACTGGTCGTAAGGAACCTGTTTGCCCTTTATACCTCCCAACCATGCCTCGTATGCCTGTACATGTTCTGGAGCATCACTATACATACGCGGGAACAACATATTCTGGGCATACTTATACTCAGTTCTGTGTCTTACCACTTCATAGCTGTCTTTTTCGTCTGGAGTTTCCTTTTCTTTACGCTGATATACAGGAGCACCTTCCACTACGTCATACATACATCCGTCTGGAGTCTCTTTCAGAGCAGGTTTAGACGCGTATGTCTGGCCATAGAAGAGTGGTCGTGTTCCATATTGTTCACGTCCGAGATACTCACCAAGTGTAAATATATCCTCAGGAGAGTTCTGGTCCATAGGAGTATTGGCAGAAGAACGTATTACAATAACTGCATAAGAAGAATATCCTACCACAATCATCATCAACGCCAGAAGTGTAGTGTTAAGAGTTCGTGCGCTTACCTTGAATTTTTCATTGATATTTGCAAACAGGTAGATACCTATAATTGCCAGTACAATGATACCGATAATCACACTTCCCCATCCATGACCATAGAAAGGAATACCAAGAAGTCCGAGAGTGAGTAAGAATGAAATATTCATAAGTTTCTGGCTTCTTACGGTATAAGACTCATATACACCCCATATCAGAGCAGCAGCCATGATAATGATATACACAATAAGACCAGTGTTGAAAGGCATTCCTAAGTCGTTTACGAAGAACAGTTCGAACCATCCTCCTACCTTAACGATACCTGGTACTATACCATAAAGAACGGCAGCGATAATAACCATTGAACCGCACAATGCAAGCAAACTTCCTTTTAAGTTGGCCTGAGGATTCTTCTTGTAGTAGTAAACAAGAACGATAGCCGGTATACATAGAAGATTAAGCAAGTGTACACCGATTGACAATCCGGTAAGGTAGGCAATAAGAATCAGCCATCTGTCGCTATGCGGTTCGTCTGCCCTGTTTTCCCATTTCAGAATCAGCCAGAAAACCAGTGCGGTGAACAAGCTTGAATAAGCATACACTTCACCTTCTACGGCACTGAACCAGAATGTGTCGCTCCATGTATATGCAAGGGCACCAACCAGACCGGAAGCCATGATAGTAATGAGCTTGCCTGTTGTCATATCCTTGATATCCGGACATACAAGTTTTTTGGTAAGATGAGTTATACTCCAGAAAAGGAAAAGAATACACGCCGCACTCATAAGCGCACTCATGATATTTACCATAAGAGCCACCTGTGAAGGGTCTGAAGCAAATAAACTGAAAAGATTGGCTGTAAGCATGAAGAAAGGTGCACCAGGCGGGTGACCGACTTCCAGTTTATAACCGGTAGTGATAAATTCCGGGCAATCCCAGAAACTGGCTGTTGGCTCTATAGTCATACAGTAAGTGAAAGCTGCGATTACAAAAGCAAGCCATCCAACCAGGTTGTTAATCTTGTTGTACTGTTTCATGAAAATATTTATTTCTGTTATTATCTTGTCTGTTAAAAACTACATAAATAGATATACCAATATATACTTACTTATGTACAATATTTTATGAAATTCATATTTTAACCAACTTGTAAACAGGCTGGTTTATAATGCAAGCGCAAAGATAATAAAGAAAAAACAATGATAACAGTTTGTCAGTCTTAAAGTTTCTTTATTAATGAGAATGATTTTCTTATTGTAAGGAGTTATGCATATATAAACAAGAAATCAGTGAGAATGATTGTGGTTATGGCATTTCAGTACCCTGTGAGGCAGTGCTCCATGTCCGAGCAACTCTATCGGACATTCAAACTTTTCTTCAAGCCATTGTGCAGAAACTTCATTTTGAGGGTGATAATCCAGACTTCCGTTTACACATGCTATATTTTTTACATTCTGTAGTACGGTACCTATGTCATGACTTACTAACATAATAGCTCTTTCTTTGTTGATATCCTCCAACAAAGAGTATAATTTGGCTTCAAATCTTTTGTCAATATAAGTATTTGGCTCGTCGAGTATTAACAGCTTGGGGTCGGATACTATAGCTCTTCCCAGTAAGGCTCTTTGCAGCTGGCCTCCGCTCAACTGACCTATAGCTCTGGTTTCCAAACCTTCAAGTCCCATTTGCGATACCACTTGCATAACTTTGTCGCGATGTTGCTTTTGTGGCTTCTGCCAGAAACACTTATTGCTGTTGAGTCCAGATTCTATAACCTCATAAACAGAAATAGGAAACTTCTTGTCTATGGAATTATATTGAGGCAGATATCCTATATTAAAATTACCCTCAGGAAAGAGTATTTCACCTGAATACGGCTTCAGCAAACCTAATATAACTTTTATAAGTGTAGTTTTTCCTCCACCGTTAGGGCCAATAATACCTAAAAAATCTCTTTCGTAAACCATAAGATTTACATTCTCAAGAACGGTTTTATTATCGTATCCGGCAGAAATATTTTCAAGTTTTATAATAGGATTGCTATTCATTTTTAAAGCTCTCTTTTTTATTATGGGTTATATTGGGGGTATATTAATTATAGTTTATATAATGGTTTATATAATAGGGGGCAAACATATATATGATATTACACCTTTTTGGGTTGTGTTATAATATCTTATATCTAAAAATATATGTGTGACGAAAGTTGCCGCTCAGCGGTTTATCTGTCATTCCCTGAACATAAAGCTTTGGCTGTTTTTATCATTTCTTCTTGCCAGTTGTAGTTCAACGGGTTTATTGGAATGACTTTAACATTCAACTCATCTGCTATAAGTTCAGCATTTCTTTTGTCAAATTCTTCCTGTACAAATATGATTCTTGCTTTTTTCTCTTTGCAGGTTCTTATAAGGTTCTGTAAATGAGCAGGAGAAGGTTCCTTACCTCCTTCTTCAATACTTATTTGTTCTAACCCGTAATCTCTTGCAAAATATGTTAGAGCCGGATGATATATAAGAAAAGTCTTGTCTGCATTTGGCATCAGAACTTGTATTTCCTGTCCGGTCTTATTGATAATATCATACAGGCTGTCTGTCCTGTGTGTGTAGAATTCAGAGTTTTTCTCATCAATCTCACACAAAGCCTTGCAAATGTTCTCAGCGATTATTTTTGCATTGTCGGGTGAATTCCATATATGAGGCTCTACACCATGATTATGAGAGGCTTGCGATTCTTCCTCATAATTATGTGAGCATTGCTGATGAATGAGGTTTACTCCTATTGATGTATCATAGAACGGAAGTTTGGGAGTATTGTCCTGGAGTTTCTTTATCCATGATTGTTCAAAACCTATATGCCCGATTCTAAGATAAGCTACACTTTTGCTTAAGTCGACCAGTTGCTGCGGTGTAGGATCGTATGTCTCTGGACTGCTGCCTTCGGGAACCATACTTACAACTTTGAATTTGTCTCCTGCAATAACCTCTGTAAAATATCTCAAGGGTTCTATTGTTACAGTTATAGTTGGTCTGCTTTCTTGTTTTACTTCATTGCATGCTGTCAATATAAGTAAGAATAATATAGGTAAAATGTTCTTTTTCATATACTTTTTAGTATTTCCTTTGACAAACATACAAAAAAAACTCATATGCAGTATCAATTGTGTTACAATAAATTATTTGTGTCCAGGTATCAAACAATATTTTTTGTCGCTCTTAATATTTCCCTTTTACCCCCAGGAGGTCCCGGAAGCCTTTCAACAATAAATCCGGCTGCCTGAAGCATACGTCTTACTATACCTTTGGCACAATAAGTTGTAAGAATACCACCATTATTCAGAATATTGAAAAGATTGTTGAAAAGCTCCTGACTCCACATTTCCGGTTGTTTTTCTGGAGCAAAAGCATCAAAATATATTATATCATATCCGTTTCTGAAATTATATGTAGTATAATCACCTTTTATTTTTTCGAGGGTAAAAAAACTGTTCACAGATACAGGTACATTCCATAGAGCCGTATGAAGAGAATAAAACTCATCTGCGGCATTACTGTTTCCCGGTGAGATTTTTTCGGGATAATCTAAAGAATGTACTGTATCCTCTGATAATGGATACTTTTCGATAGAAGTATAAAATACTTTTCTTTTCATCTTTTCCGACTCCAATAATGTTAAAAAAGCATTAAGACCTGTACCGAAACCTATTTCAAGAATCTTAGGCTCATCTGCATTAGAATATTTGAATCCCATATTGATGAATATATGTTCCGACTCTGTTTGAGCTCCTTTTACAGAATGATAATGCTCATCGAGTTCTGGAACAAAGAGAGTATTACTTCCGTCGGCAGTTTTTTCTATTTCTATCATAATTTACTGAAACTGATATAAGAACGATTATATTTAAAATATTTAAAGGGAAATTATTTTCAGGGTTGTGGCCACTAATATGGCATATCTTGCCAGTTTGCCTGCTGTCATTGAAACAGAAACAATCCATACATTAGCTCTCATTAGTCCTAATACCACGAGAATAGCATCACCTATTACAGGGAGGAAAGACAAGAATGCAATCCACGACCCTTTGCCCTGAATGAATTTTTCGGCTTTATTCATTTGCTTGCTGCTTACACCCAAATACTTCTCAATCCATTCAATCTTACCTAATCTTCCTATCCAGTAGCATGTAAATCCTCCTAAAGCATTGCCGGCAGTAGTAGATAATGTTGATAATACAGGATCAAGTCCTAATCCTACGCATGCAAGTAATACAGCCTCCGAACTGAAAGGAAGAACGGTTCCTGCAAGAAAAGCGGAAATAAACATTCCAAGGTATCCCCAATCAATAAGAAATTGTATCAAGCTATCCATCATAAGTTGTATAAAGAGCTAAATCAAGAAATTAAGTATAGCTATTGACGCTATTAAAATAAAAGACAATATCATGAATACAAAAGTGAACCTGTTTGATATCAAAGCCATGATATATCCGTATAATACACCGCCCAAAGCTATCTGTGTTGGCAGCAATGAGTTGATAGTTACAGGCTTTACCAACATTATCAGTGTAATATATGTTCCCATAAGGATAACTACTCTGATAATTATCCTTGTGCGAACCTTGTCTTTATATGAGTGAGCAAAAGCCATTACACCCGAGAATAACGAAAGAAAGCTAACACAACCCAATGAAAGCCATTGAGTAATACTTACATCTGAATATTGCGCGACACTCCAGTTGAATACTTCTTTAAATCCATAAAGTGAACGGAACATATCTGTATTATTGGCTGATGAAACATTAAATCCTAATTCATGCCAGTTTATACTATCATATCCTATTATAAACCAGAAAGGTAATCCGAAACCGATAATACCGGCGAAGAATGTTTTCAGGCTTAGGGATCTTAACATTGCCATACAGATATAGATTACTGGAACCAACAGACATATAGATGGTTCTATCAGGCAACTAATTCCTATACAAAGGAAAGAGTGGAAGATATTTGTTGATGCAAATCGTGAGTCGTAACTTCTTAGCAGACCGAACATAAGTGTGGTAAGCAGAAGTAAAACCCAACATTCTCCATTCCCATAATTATGCAGAAACAGAGAAACTGAATAAAACAGAACGAAGAAACAAGCCGGTAGCGAAGTTCTTGTACGTATAAGAGCAAATGTAGTATTCAGTTCTATAAGGGAATAAGTTGTTAGCCCCCCAATTATAAAAGGCACCAGTTCCCATTTGTCCGAATAGGTTACTGCCCATATTATCAGGGAAATAATAACAGCGGCGGGAAGAGTGGTTCTTCCCGTCGCTACTTCATATTGAAAGCGGTTACGCATATTTTCAAATATAAGTTGAACTTATAAAAGTCTAACTATAGCAATTAAAAGTTTAAACAATCATCAAGGGTATGTTTCCCTATATGATGACAATCACTGTTACAGGTCGAATCCGATATCAGAACGGAAATACTTCTTTTCGAATTGTATTTTTCCTGCATTACAGAAAGACATAGCCAAAGCTTCTTCCTTATTTGCACCGTAAGAGCTAACAGCTATTACTCTACCTCCTGCTGTAACCACATTACCATCTTTAACAGCTGTACCTGCATGGAAAACTATACTACCTCCGGCTTTTGCTTCTTCTATACCTGTCATTACAAATCCTTTTTCGTAAGCTTCAGGATATCCGCCTGATACAAGCATTACGCAAACAGCCGAGCGAGGGTCTATCTCAAGAGTCTTTTCATCAAGATTTCCATTGGCCACACCTTCAAACAGGTCAACCAAGTCGCTCTTTATACGTAGCATAACACTTTCTGTTTCAGGGTCTCCCATACGAACGTTATATTCTATAACCATAGGTTCACCCTTAACATTTATAAGGCCGAAGAAAATAAAGCCCTTATAGTCGATACCTTCTTCTGCAAGGCCGTTTACAGTTGGACGGATTATTCTGTCTTCCACCTTCTTCATCCATTCTGCGTCAGCAAACGGAACAGGAGAAACAGAACCCATACCACCGGTATTAAGTCCCTTATCACCTTCGCCGATACGTTTATAGTCTTTAGCTTCAGGAAGGATTTTATAGTTCTTGCCGTCTGTAAGAACAAATACAGAACATTCTATACCACTGAGGAATTCTTCAATAACAACTGTTGCCGAAGCGCTTCCAAACATACCTCCAAGCATCTCCTGAAGTTCTTTTTTAGCTTCTTCCAATGTAGGAAGTATCAGAACTCCCTTACCGGCGCATAAGCCGTCGGCCTTAAGTACGTATGGAGCTTCAAGAGTTTCAAGGAAGTCGAGACCTTCCTGAAGATTTTCAGCGGTAATGCTCTTATAGCCTGCAGTAGGAATATTATGACGCTGCATAAAACCTTTTGCAAATTCCTTGCTTCCTTCAAGAACAGCACCAGCCTTGGAAGGACCGATAACAGGTATATTTTTCAGTTCTTCATCGTTGCGGAAAAAGTCGTATACACCTTTCACCAATGGGTCTTCCGGTCCTACAACCACCATATTGATACCATTTTCTACGACGAACTTCTTGATAGCATTAAAGTCATCGGCTTTGATAGCCACGTTTTCACCAACTTCACGAGTTCCGGCATTTCCGGGAGCAATGTATAATTTCTCGATTTTAGGGCTTTGAGCGATTTTCCATGCAAGAGCATGTTCACGACCACCCGATCCAAGTAGTAAAAGCTTCATGTTATGTAAGTTTTTAAGTTATGTGAATTTTAATATTTTAAACCAACCTCAATTAAAACACTTATTTCAAGAAATCATCAAAATATCTTGAGATATGTTCGTGCAGGTGAACTCTTTCTGTTCCTATCATATTATGTCCCGATTCAGGATAGATATAAAAGTCAGGATGTGTTCCGGCTTCAATACATGCTCTGAGGAATGTGTAGCTATGCTGTGGTACACAAGTAGGGTCCATACCACCATGTATAATCATGAGTCTGCCTTTCAGGTTTCCAGCCTTCAGGTTCAGGTTTGAATTCTTGTAACCCTCCGGATTTTGTTCCGGTGTATCCATATATCTTTCGCCATACATCACTTCATAATATTTCCAGTCGATAACCGGTCCTCCGGCAACACCAACCTTAAATATTTCAGGATAAGAAAGCATCAGATTTGTTGTCATAAATCCTCCGAAGCTCCATCCGTGAACTCCAATCTTATCGGCGTCAACATAAGGCAGGGACTGTAACATTTTAGCTCCTTCCACCTGGTCTTTCATTTCTTCAACACCAAGTTGTCTGAATGTACAGTTCTCAAAATCTCTTCCGCGGTTATCACTTCCCCTGCTGTCGACAGTTAGCATTACATACCCTTTCTGAGCCATATACAAATCCCATCCTCTTGCATCATAGAAACGGTTGTTGTGAATGAGCTGTGCATGCGGACCTCCATAAACGTATATAATAGCAGGATATTTCTTGTTTGGATCAAAGTCAACCGGTTTTATAAGACGATAATAAAGATCTGTCTTTCCATCGGCTGCCTTTATAGTACCGACAGTAATTTCCGGCATTTTGAATTTCTCCATCATAGGGTCAGTAGCAGTGAACAGGCATACACCCTTCTTGCCGCTGGTAGGAAGAATACTTATTTCACGGGCAACGGTAAACGAACTGAAATTATCGATTACATACTCTCCGCTTCCAGAGAGACGTGCACTGTGAGTACCATCTTCCTTTCCTATCAGCGTACGTTTGCCGTTTTTCATGTTCAGACTATAAATATTGGTCTGAAGAGGAGATACCTCTGTAGAAGCTATTATTATTTCTTTCTTCTTCTCGTTGAATCCCAAGATATCCTGAACCAGCCACTCACCCTTGGTTATCTGAGTCATTTCATTTGTTTTTGTATCAAACAGATACAAATGGTTGAATCCGTCTTTCTGGCTCTGATAAATAAATTTGCTGTCATCCCATGGTAAGAAAGACAAAGTATGCTGAGGCTCAACATACTTAGGATGAGACTCTTCATAAAGCACACCTTCCTTTTCGCCTGTAGAAGCATTATACTTTACAAGTTCAGCATGATTCTGGTCGCGGTTGACTTCTATTACATATACACTCTTTTCATCAGGCGACCATGATATGTTGGTATAATACATGTCGGTTGGATCTCCTGTGTTAAGATATACAGTCTTTCCGCTTGCCACATTATATACTCCAACATAAACCTTATGGCTTGTCATTCCTGCCATAGGATATTTGTCGGGTTCAAGAGAAGCTATTCTGCTTGTTGTATTAACCTGAGGATAGTCGGCAACCATACTCTGGTCCATCTTATAGAAGGCCAGCATATTACCTTTAGGACTCCAGAAAGTTCCCTTATAAATACCAAACTCCATACGGTGTACAGCCTGACCGTAAACAATATCGTGAATGTCATTACCACCGCAGGCAGCTTTTTTCACATCAATATCAGGATTAATTTGAGTATCCTTAATATTTATTCCGGCTATATGAAGGTTATCGCCAACTGTATATGCTACAGTCATGTTTTCTGTGCAGAGGTCAACATTGGCAGCTGCTTTGTTAAGCTCTACAACCGACTTAATTTCCTTCTTTTCAGCATCAAATGCAATAAGTCTGTTCTCATGTGAAAAAACCAAAATCTTTTCCTCAGCCCAAGGCATAGAAACACCCATAAGAGAGCGGAGAGGTTTCAGATTTTTAGTATCGTTGCATGCAGAGAGACCGGCATTAACATCATCTAAAGACACAATAATGCCATTCTCTTTCCCGTTTTTATTATTGAAAGACTTAATTTCCTCAACACCGGTCTGAATACAGACATCACCCCACCATTTAAGTCCTGGCATATTTTTAGGTACAAGATTAAAATAATTGTCACCTCCAGGAATAACATCCTGCAAAGTAAATGATGTCTTATCCTGAGCACTATTGTTAGATTCAGGATTCTGGGCAACAGAACCTAAAGCCATCATACAAAATAAAGTTAAAAGATTATTTTTCAGTCTCATTTCAATTATATTATTAAAGAAAATATATCCTGTAAAAAACACTTAGGGGTAAGGCAAGCCTCCCTAAACAACATGAAACTTTATTCAGGGCGGCATACCCAACCCCTAAGTTGCGGATATGTCACATTATAATCAATCAAGTTTTTCAGAGTTATTATCCTCCATCAAATCCTCAGGACGTCTTCGGCTGTGCATATACCTTGGTCTAGGAGCTGGTTTTGGACGACCGTCATCTGTCGAAGGTCGTGAACTGTTTTTCAAAGAGCGTATAAACTCTTTACCGTCGCCAGCTTTTCTTCCTCTGAAAGGAGCCTTCTCGTCGTTACGGTTGCCTTTACCGAAGTCTTTGGAACCAAATCTGTCGTTACCTTTATCAGAACCTTTTCCATAACCGGCCTTTTCGCTTCTGCGCTCAGATTTGAAATCTCCATTCTTTCTGTCACTTTTAAAGCTTCCTTTTTCCGGTTTGTCGCCATTGGATTTTCTTTCGCGTTTTTCTCCGTCTTTTCCTGATTTTGAATCACGCTTGTTTTTGAAATCCTTGCCCTCTTCACCGCTTCTGAAAGCTTTGTATTTACCGTCGAACAACTGATATTGTCTGAACTGGCATTCCAAAGCACCGTTGAACAATGGGATTTTTACTGTAGGTTTCAATCCAATCTGGTCGAAACATTCATCCCTATAGCTTAGAATCCATGCATCATTTCCGGTAAACGCGTGTTTAAGTCGTTCACCAATCATCTTATAAAGACCCAATAAGTCTTCCGATGAAATTCTTTCACCATAAGGAGGGTTAGTAATGATAATACTCTTATTCTTAGGCTGTTCAAACTGCTGGAATGGCTGTATTCTGAGAATTACATCCTTGCTGACTCCTGCAGCCTTGACATTATGCATTGCAATTTCATTTGCGCGAGGATTATTGTCGAATCCATAAATCTTATGCTCGAAGTCACGTTCCTGAGAATCATCATTATATATTGAGTCAAAAAGATTCTGGTCGAAATCCTTCCATTTTTCAAATCCGAACTCTTTGCGGAACACTCCTGGAGCAATGTTTCTTGCAATCAGTGCCGCTTCGATAGGAATTGTTCCAGAACCGCACATAGGGTCGATAAGGTCGCATTCGCCTCTCCATCCTGTCATAAGAATCATACCTGCGGCAAGCACTTCATTAAGAGGAGCTTCCACCTGTTCCTGACGGTAACCGCGTCTGTGCAGAGACTCACCCGAACTGTCGAGCGACAAAGTACACTGGTCTTCTGCCACGTGAATGTTAATTGCAAGGTCAGGATTATTAATGCGTACAGAAGGACGGCTTCCGGTTTTTTCACGGAAGAAGTCAACAATTGCATCCTTTACTTTATAAGCCACGAATTTAGAGTGACGGAATTCATTAGAGAAAACCACAGCATCCACACTGAAGCTGCTCATGTTATCGAGATATTCATCCCATGCAATACTCTTTACTGCATCATAAACTTCATCGGCAGTGCGCGCTGTAAAATGTTTGATAGGTTTCAGGATACGGATGGCGGTACGCAGGCAGAAATTTGCCTTATACATCATTGCCTTGTCGCCTGTGAATGAAACCATACGGCGTCCGATTTCAATATTGCTGGCTCCCAGCTCTGTGAGTTCTTGTGCCAACACTTCTTCCAGTCCCTGGAATGTTTTGGCTATCAGCTCGAATTCTTGATTCATGTTGGTAAAATTACGTAATTTTATTTCAGAGTACAAAAATACGTATTTTCGTGCAGTTAATCAACATTTTGTGCTATAAAGAAGTCTCTTCCTGTGTATTTGTACTAAAATTTCTGTACATCTTTGTGTTTTAATAGGTTTTTCCGAAAAATGTAGTATCTTTACAGAAATTATTCACTTTTTTACCTTGTTGAGTGGATATTTTATAATAACTGGAGCTGTTTTGCGGAAAAAACAATTTTTCTGAAGCAAAAACAATAGCTCAATTGATAAAATAACATCAAATTGTTTTGTTAATTATTAATTTCTCAAAACTATAAATTTTATGAAACGTCGATTATTGTTTATCTTAACATGTTTCATTGTCGTTCTGGGTGTCCAGAGTCTTTATGCTCAGGCACGTTACGACAAGAAGAAACTTTATTCGGTGTGCTCAGTGAAGTATCCCGGTAAAGCCTGGAGTTATGCGGGTTCAGCACCAAAGGTTAAGCTGGTTGCTGCAAACGAAGCCGATAAGGCACAACTTTGGGGTATTGCCGATCTTTCAGGCAGTTACCGTCTGATCAATCCTTTCGATAATCTCGCTATTCAGGCAGGAGCCAACCAGTTTGTTCAGGCTGTAGAAACCAACGGTTCTGACGAAATGCAGCTTTGGCTTATCAAACCTGCAGGTAAATATGTACAACTCATTCCTTCAAACAAAGCTCAGTGGATTGCTTCGTGCAAGGAAGACGGAAGTGTAGTGCTTGTAGATGCAGCAAAGGCTGCAAAAGACGAATCTACTTTCTTCACTATAAAGGAAACCAAGGTAGCTGCTCCTTCTGCAGGCGAAACATCACAGCGTGAAAAGGTTTATTGGGAAGACGAAACTATGTTTGCCGAAAATAAGGAGGTAGGACATGCTACTTATACTCCATATTTCAGTGAAGAAGAGATGGTTGCCGACAAGGAATTCTTCGATACTCCTTGGGTGTATACAAAAAGTAAGGCTGCCAAACTTCTTAACGGCGACTGGTATTTTAATTTTGTTCCACAACCTTCTGAACGTCCTTTAGACTTCTATAAGGAAGACTATGACGTTAGTTCCTGGGCTACTATTCCAGTTCCGTCCAACTGGGAAATGCACGGATACGACCGCCCTATTTACTGTAATGTAGAATATCCTCACTCAAATACTCCTCCATATATCGATGCCCGTAAAGGTTTCAACGATGGCGGCAAGAATTATGGAATTAACCCAGTAGGTTCTTATGTACGTTTCTTCGACCTTCCGGAAGGTTGGGACAAACAGCGTACATTCATCCAGTTTGGAGGTATATACAGTGCTGCATTTGTTTATCTTAACGGTGAATATGTGGGCTACACTCAGGGAGCGAATAATATCGCAGAATTTGATATAACAAAATATCTTCGCGAAAAAGACAACAAGCTTGCTGTTCAGGTATTCCGCTGGAGCGACGGTTCTTATCTTGAGTGCCAGGATATGTTCCGTATGAGTGGTATTTTCCGTGATGTGTATATCTACAATACTCCTAAGGTAAGTGTCCGCGACCATTATATTACTTCAAAACTTACTCCTGAATCCAACTATAAGGATGGTACTATGGAAGTAGAGCTTACACTCGATAACCGTGACCGCCTTTCAGGAACAAAGAATATTGTTGTAAAACTTACAGACCCTTCAGGTAAGCTTCTTACAGAAGAAGAACTTACAGTGAAGTATACCGATAATAGTGCTACAAGCAAGGTCAAGGCACGTTTCGATCTTAAGAATCTTATGCCTTGGACTGCCGAAACTCCTAATCTTTATACTGTAAGCGTAATACAGCGTAATGGAGATAAGGACGAAATGGCCTTCTCTACAAAATACGGTTTCCGTGAAATAGAGGTACGCGGACCACTGGTATATATCAACGGACAGAGAGTCTTCTTCAAGGGAGTAAACCGTCATGATTCTCATCCTCTTTACGGACGTGCTGTTACTACAGAGTCAATGCTTGAGGATGTTCTTCTGATGAAGAGAAACAATATCAATACAATCCGTACATCACACTATCCTAATGCTGCCAAGATGTATGCAATGTTTGACTACTACGGATTATATACTATGGATGAGGCCGACCTTGAAGACCATGCCAACCAGTCTATAAGTGATATGCCTTCATGGATACCTTCGTTTGTCGACCGTATCGACCGTATGGTATTGCGCGACCGCAATCATCCGAGTGTGATTTTCTGGAGCTTGGGTAATGAGTGTGGTGGCGGTAATAACTTCCAGGCTTGTTACGATGCAGCCAAACGTCTCGACCCTCGTCCTGTTCATCACGAAAGTACACGCGACGGAAAAGAATATGGAGGTAACAGATTCAGTGACCTGTATTCAAAGATGTATCCAGGAATGGACTGGATGGACAAGTATGTAAACTCGTTCGACAAACCTATGTTCATTTGTGAGTATGCTCATGCTATGGGTAATGCCATCGGTAACTTGAAAGAATATTGGGAAAGCATCGAAAGCAGTTCATCTACTATCGGTGGAGCAATATGGGACTGGGTTGACCAGGCTATCTACGAGCCGGTAGATATCATGAACGGCAATTATGAAGGCCGTCTGCATACAGGTTATGATTTCCCTGGTCCTCATCAGGGTAACTTCTGTTCTAACGGTATCATACCTGCTACACGCCATGAGTCACCAAAACTCAAGGAAGTAAAGATGGTATATCAGTATGTCAAGTTTGCACTTGCAGCCAAAGATGCCGATAAGAATACAGTAACTGTAACAATAAACAATACATACGATTTTATTTCACTTAAGGATTTCGAACTTGTATGGGAAACTGTTGAAAACGGAAATATTGTTGGAAAAGACAGTATGGCTCTTGCTCCGGTAGCTGCAGAAAAATCACAGAACTTCACTGTAAAGGTTCCTGGAACAGATCTTAAGGATGCAGAAAAAGAAGGACGCGAAGTTATGATAAACTTCTATGTACGCCAGACAAAACCAACTGTATGGTCGGCAGCCGGACATGTAGTGGCTCAGAAACAGTTTGAACTTGCTTCACGCAGTGCTCTTCCTGTATTGCGTGCCAACAGTAAGGTAGGCAAACTTGAAGTTTCACAGAACGATAAGTCAATCACTGTAGGAAACAGCTTTATATATGCTGCATTCAATGCAGAAACAGGTCAGATGACAGAACTTAGAATGAACGGTCTTGACGTAATATACGGAAAAGAAGGTTTCATCTATGACAACCACCGATATATTGAGAACGACAGATTCGAAAAGACTGAAAACGGACTCAATCCAACAGGCACATGCACTGTAAAAGAAGAAAAAGACGGAAAGGTAACTGTTACAACAGTAAGAGGTGGAAGCCTTTGTGATACAGAAATTATCTACACATTCCTTCCAAACGGAATCATGGATATGGATGTAAAACTTACTCCTAAGACAAAAGACCTCCGCCGTATCGGACTTGTATGCTCGGTTAATGCCGGACTCGATAATGTTGACTATTATGCATACGGTCCTTGGGAAAACTATATCGACCGTAAAGATGGATGTATGATAGGCCGTTACACAACAACTGTAGATGATATGGTAGAACGTTATGTTAAACCACAGTCTATGGGTAACCGTGAAGGACTCCGTGAGTTGAAGCTTACCAATAAAGAAGGCCATGGCATACGTATCGAAACAGAAGGAGCTGTGTCATTCTCAGCACTCCGTTATACAGATGCCGACCTTATGAATGCAAACCATATTTGGGAAATGCAGAAACGTCCTTGCATTATTTTGCACCTCGACGCACAGATAAGAGGACTTGGAAATGCAAGTTGCGGTCCGGAAACATTGAATACTTATAAGATTGCTCAGATGCCATTCGGATACAAATTACGTATTTCGGCTGAGTGAGAAGCTGACTATATCTAAACAGCTTTTGAAAAAATTGTTTGTGAGAAAAAGGCGGGCTTAGGTCCGCCTTTTTTAATATTTCTAAACGAATACGGATAAAACAACAAAAAGTGCTTATCTTTACAAGCAAATTTATTAACAAAAAGAAAAAACAACTATGAAAAGGAATCTTCTTATTACTTTGGCTCTGGCAGCCACAGTTCAGACAGGCCTTCATGCGGGTGAATCCGACTCACCTAAATGGCTCCGCTGGTGCTCTATCTCGCCCGACGGAAAAAACATTGCCTTTACTTATTCGGGTGATATCTATACAGTACCCACAGGTGGAGGAGTTGCGCGTCAGCTAACAGCAAATACTTCTTACGATTATGCTCCTGTATGGAGTCCCGACAGCAAGCATATAGCATTTGCAAGTGCCCGTGAAGGTAGCATGGACGTATATATCACTTCTATATCCGGAGGTGCTCCACGTAGAATAACCACACATTCAGGAACAGAAATACCTGTAGCCTTCCTTGATGCCGACCATGTGCTGTATTCGAGTGCAGGAACACCTACAGCAGAAAATATCCAGTTCCCTTCAGGTACATTTACACATATATATAAGGTAAGTACCAAAGGCGGACGCCCGGAACTGTATTCCGACTGGTCTATGGGAAATCCTAATATCGGTCCTAAGGGAGTCTTGTTTGAAGATATAAAGGGATATGAAGATTACTGGCGTAAGCATCAGACATCAAGCATCGCCAAAGATATATGGCTATTTGACACAAAGGCAAATACATACAGAAAAATAACCGACTATGTAGGTGAAGACCGTAACCCGGTATGGGCTGCCGACGGCAACAGTTTCTACTACCTGTGTGAGGAAAGTGGTTCATTCAATGTATTTAAACGTGGTCTTGAGCCAGGTTCAAAAGCCGAACAGCTTACATTCCATAAAAACAATCCGGTGAGATTCCTCAGTTCATCCGAAGACGGAACATTGTGTTACAGTTTCGATGGTGAGCTGTATACACTTGTGCCGGGAAAGAAACCTGCTAAGGTTAATGTGGAAATCGTGCGCGATGAAATGCAGAGAGAAGTTATCCGCCAGTTGCGCTCATATGGAGCATCGCAAGTATCTGTTTCTCCTAAGAATAAGGAAATAGCATTCATAATGAATGGCGATGTTTATGTAACATCACTCGACTATAAGACTACAAAACAGATAACAGACACGCCCGAACGCGAAAGAACCGTTGATTTTGCACCCGACGGACGTTCTATTGTATACGCATCAGAACGCGGAGGATTGTGGCAGATATATCAGGCCACTATTGCCGATAAAGACGAAAAGAATTTTACATACTGCTCTGAAATCAAGGAAGAACGTCTTACCGATGGTACATATACAGCTTTCCAACCTTCTTATAATCCTAAAGGAGAAGAAGTTGCCTTCCTGAAGAACCGTACCGAAATATGTGTATTGAAGTTGAAGAACAAGAAGGTACGTACAGTAATGGACGGCAAGTACCAGTATTCGTATACAGATGGCGACCAGGATTACTCATGGAGTCCGGACGGAAAATGGATTCTTTCGGAATATATAGGAACAGGCGGATGGAACAACAAGGATATAGCTTTGATTAAAGCCGACGGTTCAGGTGAAATACACAACCTGACCAACAGCGGATATAACGAAGGAAGTCCGAAGTGGGTACTCGATGGTAAGGCAATGCTTTTCCAGAGCGACCGTGCCGGATACCGCAGCCATGGCTCATGGGGAGCAGAAAGAGATGCATATCTGATGTTCTTCGACCGTGAGGCTTACGATAAATTCCGTATGAATAAAGAAGACCTTGCTTTGCTTGAAGAGCAGGAAAAGGCTGAAAAAGAAGCAAAGGAAAAGGAAGAAGCCGAAAAGAAAGATAAGAAAGATAAAAAAGACAAGAAGAAAAAGAAAGACGGCAAGAAATCCTTTGATAAAGACGATGATGCCGATAAAGACAGTAAAGACGATAAGAAAAAAGATGATAAAGACAAGGAACTTAAGTTCAATCTTGACAATCTCGAAGAATGGACAGTACGTCTTACACCTTACTCAACTTCACTTGGCGATGTAGTACTGAATAAAGAAGGTTCCAAGCTTTATTATATAGCTCCTCACGAAGGTCGTCCTGCATTATGGGAACAAGATCTTAAGGAATACAGCAATAAGCTGAAGATGCAGGGAATGGACTGGGCTGCACTTGATCTTGATGATGATATCAAGAATGCATACTTTGCTGCAGGCGGTGCAATCAAGAAACTTGAGATTGAAAGTGGCAAGATAAGCAATATAGGTTTTGAGGCCTTCTATACCGACCGTCCTGAAGCACAGAGAGAATATCTGTTCAATCATATCTGGAATCAGACAAAAGAAAAGTTGTATGATCCGGGAATGAACGGTGCCGACTGGGATGCTATCTACACCACATACAAGAAATATCTGCCATATATCAGCAACAACTATGAGTTTGCAGAAATGGCAAGTGAAATGCTTGGTGAGCTTAACGTATCGCATACCGGATGCCGTTTCGGCGGATATGGCGGCGCTATGCAGACTGCTTCTCTTGCAGCCTTCTATGATGATACATATAAAGGTGATGGTCTGAAGGTAAAAGAAGTGATAAAGGGCAGTCCGCTTGAAGCAGGCAAGACACCTGTAACAGCCGGATGTATCATTACAGAGATTGACGGAGTTAAGATTGAAGCTGGAATGGACTATTATCCATTGCTTGAAGGCAAGGCCGGAAGAACAACCCGTCTTACAGTTAAGGATGGAAAGAAAACATTTACTGTAAGTGTAAAACCTGTATCGGCAGGAACAGAAAATGCACTTCTGTATAAGCGTTGGGTAAAGAGAAACCGTGATATGGTAGACAGACTTTCTGGTGGTAAGGTAGCTTATGTTCATATCAAGGCTATGGATGCAGGCAGTTTCCAGACCTTGTATAAAGAACTTATGAACGATGAAAACCGTAAGAAAGACGCTGTTATAGTTGACACACGCCACAATGGAGGCGGATGGTTGCACGATGATGTATGTATGCTTCTCAGCGGTCAGAAAACAATGATATTCAAGCCAAGAGGCCAGTATATTGGCGATGATCCTTTCGACCGTTGGACTAAGCCGTCATGTATGCTTATTTGTGAGGATAATTATTCGAATGCTCATGGTACCCCATGGTATTATAAGGAACAGGGTATAGGCAAGCTGATCGGAGCACCTGTTCCAGGAACAATGACTGCCGTATGGTGGGAAGGCCTTGAGGGCGGAATGGTATTTGGTATTCCACAGGTAGGTGCATACGATATGAAAGGCAATGTACTCGAAAATCAGTTGCTTGAACCGGATATCAAGGTTTACAATGCTCCTGAAGATGTTCTCAAAGGCAAGGATGTGCAACTTGAAACAGCTGTGAAAGAAATGCTTTCAGGCAAGTAATAATCATTGGCCGAGAATAAGATAAAATAAAGAAAGAGTAAAAAATGATGAGGCTGTCCTGATATTTAAAATTGGGACAGCCTCATTCGTTTAATGATATTATATATACTTAGATAAATTACTTAGATGAATTATTAATTGACAATTCAGAATTTAAATACCAATATTACAATAATTCTATAAACTTATCAACATCTTCTTCCACAGTACCCCAGTCTGTAACGAATCTTACCACAGTTTCGGTTTCACCACGTGGCCCCCAAAGTTCAAAGCTTGCATATTCCGAAAGTCGGTCTATTTCATCATTCGGAAGGCAAACAAACTGTTGGTTGGTAGGAGAGTCGATATGCATTTTATAGCCTTTTTCAATAAAGGCCTTTTTCAGCTTCATGGCCATTCTGACAGCATGGGCCCCGGATCTTATGTATAAGTCGTCTGTGAAAAGAGTCATAAACTGTATACCCAATAATCTTCCTTTGGCCAACAAAGCTCCGTGTTGTTTTACTATAGGAAAGAAATGAGGCAGAGTCTCAGGATTCTTTGCTACTACGGCTTCTCCGAACAATGCGCCCACTTTGGTTCCTCCAATATAAAACACATCACATAAATCTGCTATATCCTGGAGTGTAACATCTGTATTTTCGGCCGCCAGTCCATAACCCAATCTGGCACCATCCATGTAGAGCGGGATATTTGCTTTTTTACATACATCACTTAATCCTTTCAATTCCTCTTTTGTATAGAGAGTTCCGTATTCTGTTGGGTGAGAGATATATAACATACCGGGAGCTACCATGTGTTCGTATGTCTCGTCACGATAGAAATCAGATATGTATTTTCCCACATCCTCTTTTTTAACTTTACCTTCGTATTGAGGCAGAGTCAGTACCTTATGTCCTGAGGCTTCTATTGCTCCTGCTTCATGAACATTAATATGAGCAGTTTCGGCAGCGAGAACTCCTTCGAATCTTTTTAGGAGTGCATCTATAACAGTGGCATTAGTTTGAGTTCCTCCTACAAGAAAATGAACTCCAGCTTCAGGTTTGTTGCATGCTGTTCTTATAAGTTCTTTTGCCTTTTCAGTATATGAATCGGTTCCATATCCTGTAGTCTGCTCAAGGTTTGTTTCAAGCATGCGTTTCATGATTTCGGGATGTGCTCCCCTCATATAGTCTGTATCAAAATGTATCATAATGT
>artificially_reared_2__coassemble_293_pt1 | contig 29233 bp, 21 predicted proteins | sample artificially_reared_2__metabat2_high_PE_035 | metagenome-assembled genome bin artificially_reared_2 | reverse complement strand
GAAACAGTCTCCTGGCTTATCTAAACAACCATTAGGGCAATCCAGCATACCACCACCTTAATTCTGAGCCAATGCTTCCACATTTACTGCGTTAATTAGACAATCGACACATCCCGATCCCACACAATGAATCGGAGTTAAATTTTCTCCACCAGCTAAGACTTCTACATTCTGCATTAAAATATTGTATTCTGTCTTCTTTGGAGAATCCTTCAGCTGAAGTACCTCTGATGAAGATATATTCACTTCTTTCAAGCTAAACTCCACTAAATCCCCATATTTATTATTAGGTACATTTCCTTCATTGTTACTGACACAGCTCACTAAAAACAAACAGGTAATAAAACTAACTATTTTCATATCACAAGGATTTTAAAAATTATTCGGAAACCATTCATACTTCCACTACGTATTCACGCATAGTTTTCAAATTGAAATCATAAAGATAGGGCTTCGTTTCACCTCCATTGCTTAAACATCCACAATATTGTATTCATCCCTAATATTCCTGAGGGATTGTATTCCTTTATTACAAGTGGGTGAACTCTTTCAAAGTAACTATCAAGGATTCAACTTTAGACAGCCACCCGTTGTATACTTTATCATCGTTTGCAGAGAATGTTATTACATACAGATTCCTTTCCCCCTGAATGTACCATGTTTTCTGAATCACAGATTCCAGCTTACCCGTTTCCGGATGCTTTTCAGGAATACTCTGTAATTCAACATTGCGCAATGAAAAAGCATCATTTCCCCACAATATATCACTATACCTTTTACTTTTGGCATACATCAGGCTGTCATTTTGAAGTACACTTGCACCGTCACAACAGTTCAGGTATTCCAGAACCTCAACAGAACAGGATTCCTTCAGGTTTATACGGCTTGTATACGTAACATCATATCCCTTAATTTTCCTACGGGCTATCTTCCCTTCTATCCTTTCGGTTGTGCCGGGAACCCACCCGTCAAAGACCTTCATCGTATACGTATCACCCTTTATCTGTTCATCGGCAAAAACATCTGTCTGACAAATAAGCAGGATACACAATAATATTATTCTAAAAATACATCTCATGACAAACGAAATTTATATAGGTGACTGTCATCTTCTGCAAAAATACCATATATTATCCGGTGGACTTCATCCACAACAAACGAACTGATGAAACAGTCCAGATATAACTGTTTTACGGGAACGCCATCCCAATCGAAAACCTGAATATTGGGAAATCGGTCGATTGTCCCCAACTCCTGAGAGGTCATATCCAGATTTAGCGTATAAAAGTACTTGTCTGTTGCATAAACAGCTATACAATGGATACATCGCTCATCATCGTTTAAAGCCGGCTCACTTGTACCCGGTTTTATATTCAGGACATTATCCGAAAGCAAGTTACCACTATCGTCATAGACCCTGTTCCTACGAATAAACTGATATACAAGGGCCAGACGACTGCCATCAGGCTTAGCCACAATTAGATTAGAATAGGCCTGGTTGCGTGACAAGGCATCCTTAAATCTGCCATCTGTCTTTTCCGGATAAGTACCCGACTCTTTGTCTGTTCCATCTTTAAAAATGTACCTCAATTCATGTTCCGACTCAAAACCCGCACTACAGACATAAGATTCGTCTTTCAGATATACCAGATTGTTAATTACAAAGTTATCAACAGAAAAGCCTTTGGACTGTACTTTTGGAATGCCGCCTTCAAAAACAATTCTTTTCAGATGGTTGGAATCAAAAAGCGTAAACGCATTATCCTCTGTACATACTGGATAAATCAAAGGAAGGTTAAAATCTTCAGGTCCCTGGCCCTTCTGTCCGAACTGCCCCTGATAATGACATTCAGGCAAACTATATACAGAAAATAAGGTATCTGTCTTTTCATTCATTACGACAAGCCTGTCGTCCAACAGATAAACCGATCGTGGATACAACAAGACCGGTGGCACATCTATTCTTTCTGCCTTTAATTCTGATTTGTCACTAAAACCGGCAAATTCATTCACAACAGCATTCTTTTCATTAGAACAACTACATATATTAAACATTACATACAATAATGTAAAATATGTACTAATTTTTTTTCCCATAAAAACAACAGACTTATAACAATATTCTTTTTATAAAAAGTTTTGATACATTCATCGGTAAAAAACGATGAATAATTAACCTGTTTTTCACTGATGAATGTATTCAATAAATTAAAAAAAACGGAATGTCATACTATGTTTTTAATTTCTATAACACCTTCTTGAGATGTCAAAATTACGTCCTTTCTTTTGTGTACAAGTATAACAATCAACGAAAACCTGATCTTTATGAAACCAGTCAGCAGGTGTAAATACTTGGTAACATTGATTTTCTCCTTGTACTAATTCTCCATCTGCTAAAGCTTCCACATTTGCCATTGCTAAATCTGACATTTCAACCTTTTGCTGTGAATCACGTACATCCTTTGTCTGGAAGAAGAATACAAATGGGACATTTCCGTCACTAAGTGAATCCACCTCATGCATGAACTCCTTCCATCTTGGTAGCTGAAGCTTGCAACTGATACAGCCTACAGAGTCAACAAAGACCACTACCTTGTAGTCGGTCTTGGGAATCCTATAAGGAATCGTATCTGTTACGTAGCGCGTAAATACAGGATTTTCGGGGAAACGAATTTCCTTGTTATTCCATTCATTGACCAATACTTCAATATCATGTTTCTTATCATCTGAGCAAGAAAAAAGAAACAAAGAAGAAAATAATATCACAATAATATTACAAATACTTTAATTACTTTTTTTCATTTGCTTATATTTGTTATTTTTTCAACAAAAGTAACAAAAAAATAAAGAATAAAAAACTGAAGGAATTCTGATGATTTGATACATAACTAATATTCAAATGGTTAGCATATAAATTCTCAGAATTTTCTCAGATTCAGCATACAGGAAATATAAAAAAACAGCATCAGGTCTATAGATTGTACATCGCATTGACACAATGTCCGGCTACAACCCATGAAGCCACAGCTAACTGTGGAGGAGGAAGGATTCATTTTTCTTTTCTATATTCCTCTATCACTCTTATTTGGATGTAATCAAGTAACCATAAAAGAGTTTTTTTATCTTATCATACTAAAATGGCTTGATTCTTCAACTTCCTCGATCCCATTTCAGAATCTTATAAGTCCTTAATTCTGAAATCAGACGGATAGTTTGATTATAATAGTACAGCCGTACGACTTAAGTCGTACAACCGTCTGACTTAAGTGATACAACCGTACGACTTAAGTGATACAACCGTACGATTCAAGTCGGACGGTATAACACTATCTGAAGTTTAAATTGATTTTACTTAATATCGAAAAAAGTATTATTCATATCTGGACCGGACATTCATAAATAATCTTTATCTTTACAGAGATTAAATAATAACCATATAAATATAAGCATTTTATAAATAAAAAAAATGAATATGAAATGGATATATGCCATAGGTACAATATGTACTGCCAGTATGATGATTTCATGCCAGCCCACATCACAGAAGGCAGATAACACTCTGACTGTAATTGATATAGAAAGTGCAGCTGCCAAACAAACAGAACTTAAAGTTTCTGAACTTGGCTCAAATATACGCTATTTGCCTTTGGAAACTACAGACTCTTGTCTTATAGGCAACAAACCTAAAATAAAAATCATTGAAAACAGAATTCTTGTTCTGTCGAATAATACTGTGTATTGCTTTGACAAAGAAACAGGCAATTTTCTCAATACCATCGGACATACCGGAGATGATCCGCAAGGTTACAGTTCGAACCTGCCAAGTTACAATAAGTCGGATGGTATGCTTTATTTCAACAGGCAACCTGACCAACTACAGCGATATGACATGAAAGGCATATATCATGGAAAGGTAACAATAGCCACTCCCCCATCCATACCCTCAAGTTTTGCCTTTCTTGATACACTACTTGTAGGACATTATCACAATATAGCACAACTTAACAAGCATAATCGTGCGTTGGCTTTCTTTACTAAAAACGGAATGCTTATTGATACCATAAGCAGCGTTTTACCAACATTACCTTCTATGGAGGTAAGCGACATAGCATCTATTAATGTCTTTATGTTGGGAAATGCTGGTACTATTATAAGTAAATTCAAAGATGGTACCTCTTCAATAGGAATTCTAAATCCTACTTCACTATGGGAACAAGACGGAGAATTGAGATTCAAGGAGGCATTTAATGATACTATTTATAATGTATCTGCCACAAAAAAACTGGAACCGTGGGCTGTATTTCATTTGGGAGAATATGGTATTAAATACAAAGAGCGCTGGAGCGAGGATGAATCCGACGGAAAACTTATACCAATTTTCTTACTTGAAAGCAAACAGAAGTTATTTTTCCAGTGTGCAGAGGGACTGAGCAAAACTCTTAATGGTATCTATGATAAATCATCAGGCACTACTCATATGAATAAAGAGGAAAATGGATTTACTGATGATATTAACGGATTCATGGATTTCAAGCCAAATACTTGCAGTGAAAAAGGTGAATACGCTCAAATGGTAGAAGCCGCAGATGTTATTAATTTCTTCGATGAAAACCCGGAAGAAAAGAAAAATAAAGCCTTTGCTACGCTTCTGAATATTGGTGAAGATGACAACCCGGTTGTCGTGTTGGTATATTAGAACATTATTCTTTTGTATAGTAAAATATTATCGACACTTAATAACATACTAACAAATATATTCAAGCCTATAATAATAATACACCTGTTGCTTTTCTCTGGCAACAGGTGTAAACTAAAATTTATTCTCAAGATAAATTTTCAAGATAAGGAAACCTTATCTTAAATACTATTCTTATTATTTATTGGGAGTATCCCATACTTTTGTTTCCATGCATTTCAAATCAATCCACTGATTTCCACATTTCAACTTGAAATCTCCGGCTTCAAGACGCCATTTTCCGTCATATCCTACAAATGCAAGATCGCTTCCATGAATCTTCATCGTTACAGTCTTTTTCTCTTCCGTATTCAAGGATACTTTCTCAAAGTTACGTAAACGAATATTATCTGGGGTACTGCTTGCCACAAGATCTTTTGAATAAAGTAATACAACTTCCTTACCTTGCATTTTACCCGTATTCTTAATATCTACTGTTACAGTAATTTCATCATCGGCTGTAAAAGAAGGTTTGTCTACTTTCAAATTGCTATATTCATAATCGGTATAACTCAATCCGTATCCAAAAGGCCATTGAACATCCATTACCGAATCATAATTATAATTACCTCCCATTTGCCCCATACTTTCACAAGGTTTATAATCGTATGTAGCAAAGGCATTTACATATTTAGGATATGTAAATGGCATCTTGGCACTGAAATTGGTCTCTCCCGACATCAGATTAGCCAGGGCATCTCCACCATAATTGCCCGGAAGCATAATATTGATTATTCCCTTTGCGAGAGGTTCTATATCATTGATTATACGCGGACGACCTTGATTTAGTATCAGAATTATCGGTTTACCGGTTTTTGACAATGCTTTTACTAAATTACGCTGGTTTTCAGATAATGTGAGGTCGGTAATGTTTCCAGGAGTCTCACAATATGAGTTTTCGCCTATACATGCTATAATCACATCTGCTCTTGATGATGCTGATACGGCCTTGCCTATAGCAGAAGCATTCTCTGCCCACCAGTTACCATTATTTTCGGAATCATAAATCACTCCAGCTTCATAAATGATATTTTCTTTTCCGAATTTATTACATAACGACTCATATATGGTGTTATATTGGACGGCACATCTATCGGCCTGATCTCCCTGCCAACTGTAAGACCAGCCTCCATTCAAACAACGCATAGAATTTGCATTCGGCCCGGTAAGAAATATCTTCGTTCCTTTTCTTAAAGGTAAAATATCGTCTTCGTTCTTAAGAAGAATTTCAGATTCTTCTGCTGCCTTAAGTGCTACATCGGCAAACTCTTTTGAACCGAATTTATCATATTTATTTATGTTCCAGTAAGGGTTATCGAATAGTCCGAGACGATATTTAAGACGCAATACTCGTGAAACGGCATCATCAATACGGCTCATAGGAACCTCACCTTCTTCAACCAGCTCTTTCAGATATGTACAGAAACTTACTTCGTATGGAACCATCGACATATCTATTCCGGCATTGATGGCTATTTTTATAGCTTCTTTTTTGGATGATGCTATATGATCGCGTGAATATAAATTATTAATGTCAGCCCAGTCGGTCACTATCATGCCATCCCAGTTCAGGTCTTCCTTCAACCACTCTGTAAGCAGTTCCCTGTTTGCATGAAAAGGAATTCCGTTGTCGACACCTGAATTTACCATTACACTTAATGCTCCGTTTCGTGCAGATTCCATAAAAGGAGCGAAATGTTTTTCTCGCATATCACTGCGAGATATTGATGAAGGTGTACGGTCTTTTCCCGATACCGGAACGCCATAGCCCATATAATGTTTTAAGCATGCGGCCACGTTATATTCACCTAAGTTGTTGGGGTTGTTTCCTTGAAAACCGGAAACGGCAGCCTTGCCCATTTCAGAATTTACATAGCAGTCTTCACCGTAATTCTCCCACATACGTGGCCAGCGCGGGTCACGTCCTAAATCCAATACGGGAGCATAAGTCCAAGGTATACAACATGCCCTGGTTTCGTAAGCAGATATTTCTGCACTTTTACGGGTAAGCTCACGATTGAACGCGGCAGCCATATTGATTCCCTGCGGAAACATAGTTCCGTCTAATGTATATGTGGTGCCATGTATCTGGTCGACTCCATAGATACATGGTATTCCTATTTCTTTCATGGACTTTTCCTGAATAATTCTTATTGTCTCAGCCCATTTTTCTTTTTTCTGGGCTATACTCAACGGTACGTTAAGTAAAGAACCTACTTTATACTTGCCTATTACCGTATCGAGCATAGCCTCATCGAGTGTAAAGCCTTGTTTCTTGCTCGCTTCAAAATCGGTTACTACATCGATTGTTATTTCACACATCTGGCCGACCTTTTCTTCGAGAGTCATTTTACTTAACCATTCACGGATATTGGCTTCTATTTCCGGGTCGGACGGAATGGCAGGTGTTACCCTGTCTTCAACATTGCTACAGGCACAGACATTTATGCCTATCAGTATAGCCACTGCTTTCTTTATTAGCTTTTTCATGATATTAATAATAATGGTTTTATGTTTTATACGGAATTATTTTACACATCTGCCGAATATAGGAAGGTATATAGTTTTTCACTTTCAAATTTAATGTTTTTTCATAAAAGTGAAAATTTCTTTTGTCTTTTATTATGTACCAATGTAAAATCAATTTGTATAAATCCCCTTTACTATTGATTTTTATCAAGAAAGTTATTATTTTTGAGAAAACAGCCAACAAAGTTCCTTAATATAATGTTTATAGATAAAAACATGAGTTTGAAAATAACAGACAAATAAAAACGAGTAATCAGAGATATAATACAAATATAACATTTTCGGATTATGAAAAGCAAAATTATAACAATGTTCGTAGCTGCCGCAGCGATAATATCGGGCAGCATTGATGCTAACGCATGTACAGGTATTACTCTTACAGCAAAGGATAGCACTAAAATTCTTGCAAGAACCATTGAATGGGGAGGCAGTGATTTAAACAGCCAGTATGTCATTGTACCAAGAGGGTATACCGCACAGTCGTACATTCCAAACGGAACAGACGGAATGAAGTTTACAGCCAAATACGGTTATGTGGGACTGGCTGTAGAACAGAAGGAATTTATAGCAGAAGGGCTTAACGAAAAAGGGCTGTCTGCCGGACTGTTCTATTTTCCTAAATATGGCAGATATGAAGAATATAACGCAGAGAACAAAGATAATAGTATAGCCGACCTTCAATTGGTTTCTTTGATATTGGGAGAATGCCGGAATGTGGAAGAAGTGAAAAATATAATAGAAAAAGTTCATGTTATAGCTATTGACCCGAGAGCTTCGACTGTACACTGGAGATTTGCCGATACTACAGGACGCCAAATAGTTCTTGAAATTATAGACGGTAAACCGGTATTCTATGAAAATGAGCTTGGCGTGCTTACTAATTCACCAGATTTTAACTGGCAGATGACCAACCTTAACAATTATGTCAATCTGTTCCCGGGATCTGCCCCATCACAGAAACTCGGAAATACTGAATTGTCTCAATTCGGTGCAGGGAGCGGATTCCTCGGTATTCCAGGAGATGTAACACCTCCTTCAAGGTTCGTGAGAGCGGCATTCTATCAGTCTACAGCACCTGTGTTGAATACTTCGGAAGAGACTGTACTGCAAGGGTTCCAGATTCTGAACAATTTTGATATACCTATAGGAATAGAATTTTCGAAGAATCAGAAACCTGTTGATATTCCAAGTGCTACCCAATGGACTTCGGCCACCGACATGAATAATCTGAAAATATACTTCAGAACAATGTATAACAGTGAGATAAGAAGTATCAGTCTGAATGAGATTGATTTCACAAAAGTGAAATACAGGGCAGTTCCTCTGGATAAAGAAAAACGGCAGCCTGTATATAATATAAAAATCAAGTAAGGCGGGACAATAAAAGATAAAAAATAACAGATAAGATTAAAGGCAATAAATAAAAAAGCGGATTGCATTGGTTATACAACTTTCAGGGAAATATTGTATAAATGCAATCCGCTAAAATTTAATATAAACTAATCTGTTTTAACTTAGAAAATATATTAAAAGACATATAAGTTACATCACTGTAGACTTACTTTCTCAATTAAAACAATTTTGAAGGATATTCACCGGCATCAACCAAAGCCTGGATTTTGTCAACAACACTCTGACGGTCGGCTGCGTAAGTTACACCAAACCACTTAGAAGTTGTATCAAGAACCTTAACTGTAGCTGTGTTTTCATTGATAAGTTTGTTTACCATCAATGGAATAAAGTATTCAGCCTTAAGATTATCCTTGTTTGCATCAAGGAATTCAGTGAAGTAGTCTTCAGAATACTTGAAGTAGTCTGGAGTGAATCCCCACATGTTCATTGATACAGGTGTGTTATCTTCGATACCTACCCATTCGCCGTTTTCGTCCTTGTAGCTTACTACACCGTTGATACGCATAATTTCAGTACGTTCAACAACTGTTGTAAGGTTGCCTTCTTCATTAGCAGAGCAAACGCCGCGTGCTACAGAACCACTTTCTGACAAAGTGTTACCTACACGGAAACCTACCATGCTGTATTTGTTTTTAGAACCTTCAGGAAGTTCTGACAAATATTTGCCCAATACTGCAAAGCTGTCTCTTCCATAGAAGTCATCGGCATTGATTACTGCAAATGGTTCTTTGATTACATCTTTACCCATAAGAACTGCATGGTTTGTACCCCATGGTTTTACACGGCCTTCTGGACAAGTGTATCCGGCAGGAAGATTATCGAGCGCCTGGAATACTACTTCTACAGGAATATGATTTTCATACTTGCTGATGATGATCTTACGGAAATCTTCTTCGAAGTCTTTACGGATTACGAATACGATTTTACCGAATCCGCCACGGATAGCATCGAAAATAGAATAGTCCATAATAGTTTCGCCGTTAGGACCAAGTCCGTCAAGCTGTTTCAGGCCACCGTAACGACTACCCATTCCGGCTGCCAATACAAATAATGTTGGTTTCATAAGTTATATTTAAAAGTTAGTAACACTGCAAAGGTAAACATTTATTGTGAATTGAAGACTTATCATGTAAAATATATTCTTGTTAGGTTATTTTTTTATATATTCGCATTCATAAAACAAAACACTAAATATGAAGAAATTTTTTAAATGGACGGGTATTGTCATTGCCATTCCGTTTGCATTGTTTATTATATTATCAATACTTATATATATACCTCCGGTACAAAACTTTATTGTGGGAAAGGCTACTGATATCGCATCCGAAGCTACAGGTATGGACATCAGTATAAAACGTATCTCACTGTCGTTTCCGCTTAATCTCGTAGTTCATGACGCAGTAATTTCACAGGAAGCAGATACTGTGCTCGATGTAAACAAACTTACTGTAAAAGTGCAACTTAAGCCTTTGTTCAAGAAGGAAATAGAACTCGACGGACTTGAGCTTAACGATGCCTATCTTAATACACGGAATCTGATAGAGGGAATGAAGATAGTAGGTAATTTAGAGGATTTTTTCATTGATTCTCATGGGGTTGCCCTGAATCCGGAAACTGCTATTATAAATAATGTCAGACTAAAGAATACTCATCTGTGGATGAGCATTCAAGACAGTACTCAAAGTGATACCACTTCGAGTTCACCTCTTTTATGGAAAATAAAGCTCGAAAAGGCTGATCTGAATAATGTTTCGTTTGCATTACAAATGCCCGACGACAGTATGGACACTCATCTTAATATAGGAAATGCTTCTTTGAGGGATGGTTTGGTGGACTTGCAGAATTCGGCATATTCTGTAAATAAATTCATTATAAAAAGCTCTGCAGCCGAATATAATGTAGGTAAATCGCCTGCTGTGGAGGGGTTTGATCCGTCGCATATTTCATTCAACAATATTAATGTTCAGCTCGATTCTATTTATTATTGCGGAAACAAGATTCAGGCCAAGATTCATAAGTTCGATCTTAAAGAGAGGTCTGGTCTGGAGATTATAAGCTCTAAAGGTAATCTTATAGCTAATGATGACGTAATAAAAATTCCGGGACTGGAAATAAAGACACCCGATTCGTACATCAGTCTTAGCGCATCGGCCGACTGGAGTCTGTCTAACATTAATAATGACGGTAGTATAAATGCGCGCCTTATGGCTGATATCGGTAAAAATGATATTTTTAAGTTCATACCCTACTTGCCGGAGGATTTCAAGATAAATTTTCCTCCAGTTCCAGTACAGATTCGCGCCGGAATAGATGGAAGCCTTAATTCTCTAAAGCTCACCACATTGTCTTTATCAATTCCAGGGCATATCCGCTTTTCTTCCGAAGGTGAGGTCAGTAATGTTTTAGACAGTATTGGCCGCAATGCACATATCGGAATGAAAGGTGAGTTTGAGGACTTAAGATTTGCAAGAGCATTCCTCGGTGACGCGGTTGTTCCTTCAGGAACTGTAATAAACGGAATAGCCGGCATGAACAGTGATTCTGTATATTCTGATATTGAAATGCTGCAGGCCGATGGTAAGGTTTCTGTTTCGGCTTCTCTTGCACCTAAGACAAACGAATATAATGCACGGCTAAATGTAAGCAATCTTGATCTTCACAATTTTCTGCCTAAAGATTCTTTGTTTACTTTGTCTGCTTATATCGATGCAAACGGGAAAGGATTCGATTTTATGTCAGACAGCACAACTATGGAACTGAATGCGTCTGTTCCACACTTCAGATATGGAAAACGTGTTTACTCCGGAATGAAACTTACTGCCGGACTTAAAGACGGATTGGCTAAAGCCGAACTTGGGATTTCGGACAATCTGATGGATATTTCTACCATACTTGAAGCAAGTTTAAGCAAGAACAGTATCTCTGCCAGTCTTAATGCTGCCATCCGCCGTTTTGACCTGTATGCTATGGGGCTTACAGATAATCAGCTCAAGATTGCCCAGAATATTAATGTGGATGTAAAGTCAGATCTTAAGAAAAGACACTCTCTTAAAGCATCTGTCAAGAATATCAGCCTGATAACTCCCGACAAGACATTCCATACCAAGGACTTGAACATGGGAGTTGCCATGGCCGAAGACTCGCTGCGCAGTTATATCAATTCGGGCGACCTTACTTTCTTATTCAGAACTACAAGTGGTATTGACAGAATTTCTGCCAACCTTGATAAAATCTCAAGGATTGTAGAAAGACAATGGAAAGAAAGGTCTATAGATCAGGCCGAATGGAGAACTTTATTGCCTGAAACAAACTTCAGGATTCTTTCGGGTGATGACAACCCGTTTGCCAATATGCTGGAAACAAGGAACATAGGATTCAAGAAGTTGTATATGAGCTTCAACACTTCTCCCGAAAAAGGGCTGAACGGCTCGGCTTACCTTTATGGCCTTAAGACTGACAGTCTGCAACTTGACTCAATATCTTTCAAGTCGGTGCAGGATACAGCCCAAATAGTACTTAGAGGTGAGGTGAAAGCCAACAAGACCAAATATCAGGAAGCTTTTGATATTACTCTCGATGGTGAAATCAATAAGAGTGACGCTCAGATTATGGCTAAATATACCAACGAAAAGAAAGAGACCGGTGCTCTTATCGGACTTCGTGCCGTTCTTCAGGAAAAAGGTATAAGTGTACATATCATACCCGATAATCCTATTTTGGTTTACAGAAACTTTAACGTAAACAAGAACAATTATATCTACCTGAACGAAAAAGGAAGAATTTATGCAGATATGAGCCTGTATGACGACAACAGAACCGGACTGAATATATATTCTACTCCGGATTCTACAGTAATGCAGGATGTATCGGTTGCCATAAACCGTTTGAATATAGGTGAATTTAAGAGGATTCTGCCTTATATGCCCGACATAGAAGGAGAAATTAATGCAGAAGGACATTATATAGTAAGTGCTGATAATATGACTATGGCATCTGTGGAAAGCAGAATTGACGGACTTGCTTATTATAAGGAACCGCTCGGCAACTGGGCTATGAGTGCTGTGTATCTTCCTAAAGAAAACAATGAACATCATATAGACGGATTTATTTCAAGAAATGATGTTAATGTAGCAGGAATAAACGGTTCGTATATCAGCGCGCAGACAGTAAATGAAAAAGATAAGATAAGCGCGAACTTAAGTCTCGAACATTTTCCGCTTTATCTTGCGAATGCTTTTGTTTCGAGAGACCTGGCTGTGGTAAACGGTTATGTGGACGGGAAAATGAGTCTTGACGGCTCTGCCGATAATCCGGCAATAAACGGAAATATAGGACTCGACAGTGTGTATATTGATGTTCCTATGACTTCAATGAATTTAAGATTCGAAAACAAGACTATAAATATTACCGGTAACAAGCTGATCTTCGATAAATACAAGATTTATTCTAAAGGTAAGTCTCCATATGTAATTGATGGTAATATCAATTTCACCAATATGTCTGACATGATGATGGACCTTAGAATGACAGCACGCAACTTTGAGTTGTTTAACGGTAAGAAAACCAAGAACTCATTGGTATACGGAAAAATGTATATCGACCTGAATACTACCATTAAGGGTAATCCCGACAGGCTGGCCGTGAAGGGTAATGCCAATATTTTAGGAAGCAGTAACTTTACGTACATACTTAAGGACTCACCTCTTACAGTGGAAGACCGTCTGAATGAAACTGTCACTTTCGTGAATTTCAGCGATACTACAACAGCCGGCCAAAGAGTTATTCCGCAAATATCTCTTGGTGGTATTGATATGCTTATGAACTTACATATAGATCAGGCTGTTCAGTGTAAAGTAGATATCAATGAAAGTGGAAGTAACTATATGCAGGTGGAAGGAGGCGGAGACCTTGCTTTCCAGTATACTCCCGACGGTAATATGTATCTCAACGGCAGATATTCTCTTATGAGTGGCGAAATGAAATACGAATTGCCTGTTATCCCACTTAAAACTTTCCAGATAAAGGAAGGCAGTTATATTGAGTGGACAGGTAATATCATGAATCCTAATCTTAATATTAAAGCTTACGAAAGGATTCGTTCATCGGTAGCACAGGAGGGACAAAGTTCAAGAATGGTAAGTTTCGATGTGGGAGTAAATATTACTAACAGACTCGAGAACTTGGGATTTACATTTACTGTTGAAGCTCCGGAAGACGGAAGTATGCAGAATGAACTTGCTGCAATGTCACCTTCACAGAAAAACAAGATTGCCGTTACTATGCTGGTTACGGGTATGTATCTTTCTGATAATTCGAGTGGTAATCTTGATGCAAACAGTGCCTTGAACTCGTTCCTGCAAAGTGAAATCAATAATATAGCAGGAAGCGCGCTTAAGTCTATCGACCTGAATGTAGGTATGGAAACGACAAATGAAGCTGAAACAGGTGCTTCCCGTACTGATTACAACTTCCAGTTTGCTAAAAGATTCTGGAACAACAGGGTAAGAGTTGTTATTGGTGGTAAGATTTCTACCGGTAACAATGCCAGCAGGGATGAATCATTTATAGATAATGTTTCTCTTGAATACAGGCTCGATAATAGCGGTACAAGATATGTCAAACTATTCCACGACAAGAAATATGCCAATGTTCTTGAAGGTGAAGTTACAGAAACCGGTGCCGGTATTGTTCTCAAAAAGAAAGTAAGCAAACTTGGCGAACTGTTTATTTTCAGAAGAAACAAAAGAGAAAGGGAAAGAAACAGAGAAGACCAAAATGATGATGAAAAGAACAACAATAACGAAAATGATGATGAAAATAAGAATAAATGATATATTATTACTGGCTATAATTGCTTTGACAGCAGTTTCTTGCTCTACCACAAAGAATCTTCCGGAAGGCGAAACTTTATATACTGGTATCAATAAAGTAAATGTCAGCAATAAAGATATCAGCGAAACAGGAAACAAGGCTTTGGAAGAAGTTAACGCTGCCATCAGTGTGGCGCCAAACAATTCATTTTTCGGAAGTGCGACACTCAGAATTCCTATTCCTTTCGGATTGTGGGTTTACAATAGTTTCCAGAAATATGAGAAGGGGTTGGGAAAGCTTATCTTCAATAAATTTGCAGCCAAGCCTGTACTGGTTTCTTCAGTAAATCCTGAAACACGTATCAAGATTGGTTCAAATCTTCTGCATGATTATGGTTTCTTTGACGGAAAGGTTACGTATACAGTGGACAGTACAAAGAATCCAAGGGCCGTAAAATTAAGCTATAACATTGATATGGGGCGTCCGTATTATTTGGATACTGTTATTTATGAAGGTTTCACAGGGCGTGCTGATTCGCTTATAAAGAAACATTATGATGAAAGGATTATCAAACCCGGTGACCATTTTGATGTGACTAAGCTTAATGAAGAAAGAGAAAGATTAGTAAAACTGTTTAAGAACAACGGATATTACTTTTATAGAAGTGAGTTCATTACTTTTCTTGCCGATACGCTTATACGCTCAGGATATGTAAACTTAAAAGTTACACCAAGAAAGAGTGTTCCGGATGATGCAAAGAAAATGTATTATATAGGAAATACTACTGTAAATCTTATAGGACATAATGGTGAGCGTCCTACAGATTCCATTAAGGCAAGAGATTTTACTGTTCATTATCATGGTAAAAGACCTGGATTGAAATATGGAGTACTTAGAAAAAGATTCTTATACAGAAGCGGGGAATCTTATTCGCAGATAAGACAAGATTATACTCAGGAAGCGCTGGCACGATTGGGTGTATTCAAGTATAATGAATTTTCTTATATACCAAGAAAGGGTACTGATACACTGGATATAGTGGTAAACTCTATGTTTGATTTGCCTTACGACAGTGAACTGGAATTTAATCTTAAGACTAAGGATACAAAGCAGACCGGACCAGGTGCGAAATTCAGCCTGTCGAAAAAGAATTTCCAAAGAATGGGGGCATCACTTAATTTCGAGCTTAGAGGATCGTACGAATGGCAGACAAGTTCTACCGTAGACGGCGAAAGTTCTGTTATGAATTCATATGAATTGGGTACAGCGCTTTCACTCGAATTTCCGCGTCTTATTCTTCCATGGATAAGAAACAGGGTTGACCCGTTCAGGTTTCCTTCTAATACAAACTTCAAGTTGTATGCCGAACAGATTAATAGAGCAAGGTATTTCAAGATGTTGTCGTTCGGTGGTACTGTTTCTTACAGTTTCCAGCCTAAAAGGAGTATGAAGCATACGGTTACTCCTCTTAATCTTTCTTTTAATACCCTGCAGCATCGTACTGCACAGTTTGATTCTATAGCCGGACAGAATCCGATGTTGTTCTATAGTCTCGACGACCAGTTTATTCCTTCGCTTACGTATACTTTTACTTATGATAATTCTTATCGTAAGAAAGCCAACAGACTGTGGTGGGAGAATTCTATTTCAAGTGCCGGAAATGTTACTTCGCTTGTGTATGCCGCATTCGGACAGAGTTTTGGCAAGAAAAACAAGAAACTGCTTGGAACTCCTTTCGCACAGTTTCTGAAGTTTTCTTCTGAAGTCAGGAATGTGCATTACTTCAATGATAATAACCAGTTGGCTTTTCGTGCAATGGGAGGAATAATCTGGGCATACGGTAATAAGACCATCGCTCCTTATAGCGAACAGTTTTATGTGGGTGGTGCCAACAGTATCCGTGCATTCACCATACGTTCAATTGGTCCGGGAAGATATCATCCGGCAGAAAGCAGCACTTACTCTTATGTCGACCAGACCGGTGATATAAAACTTGAAGCTAATCTTGAATACAGATTCAGAATGATGTCCAACTTTGCCGGAGGTAGCTTAAATGGAGCTGTTTTCCTGGATGCCGGTAATGTATGGTTGCTTAGGGAGGATGAAGCACGACCTGACGCAAAATTTACTCTCGACAAATTTTTCGACAGTATAGCGTTAGGCACAGGAGTAGGTATAAGATATGATCTTGATTTTCTTGTTTTGCGACTTGATATGGGTATTGCCTTGCATGTGCCATACGATACAAGTAAAAAAGGATATTATAACATTCCAAAATTCAAGGATGGACTGGGATTACATTTCGCAATAGGATATCCTTTCTAAATGCTCTTTATCATAAATATATGTATAATATGTATTATTAGGGAGGTTTAATACTTTTGTGTGTGTTTTATTTATAACTTTGCAAAATACATGTAAATCATTGTATCATAATTTTAATTTACCGAAAAACCAACAATAATGAGAAAAGCTTTTATTCTACTTTCTTTAATGATTTTATGCATGTCTGCATGCACAGGAGGTAATACAAAAAAAGACAATAATATGGAAAAAGGAAATGAAACATTAGTGTGTTTGGAAACTACTATGGGTAACATAACAGTTAAGTTGTATAACGAGACTCCCAAACACAGAGATAACTTTATCAAACTTACTAAAGAGGGTGTATACGACAGTACTTTGTTTCACCGCGTTATAAAGAATTTCATGATTCAGGCCGGCGATCCTCAAAGTAAAACTGCAACAGATACCACTACTTTAGGCAACGGTGATGTAGGATATACTATACCAGCCGAATTTAATCCTAAGTTTTTCCACAAGAAAGGTGTTCTTGCAGCAGCCAGACAGGGTGATGAGGTTAATCCTGAAAGAGCGTCTTCCGGATGTCAGTTTTATATAGTAACCGGAAGAAAATTCAGTGAAGCTCAGATGATTAATATGGAGAATCATATGAATGAGGCACGTCTTGAGGAGGTTTTCAATAATCTCGCTCGTAAACACATGAAAGAAATCTACAAAATGCGTAAGGCAAATGATACTGAAGGACTTCTTGAACTTCAGGACTCTCTTGAGGCTCAGGCACGCAGTATTGTAGATAAAGAACCTGCACTGAAGTATACTAAGGAGCAGATTGAAGCGTATACATCGGTGGGAGGTGCTCCTCATCTTGATGGTGCCTATACTGTATTTGGTGAAGTAGTTGACGGAATGGATGTGGTAGAAAAAATAGAACAGGTTGGTACCAACCGTGCTGATCGTCCTAAAGTTGATATCCGTATCATCAAAGCTACTGTTGTGGAATAATAAATGTAAAGCTGAATTATCTTTTATATATTCTTATAGATATTCTTATTATAGATATTGCTTCTGATTTTTACATATTAATATGATAAACGTAAACCGTTATAAACTTGAAAACGGCCTGCGTATTGTGCACAGTGAGGACGACTCTACCCAAATGGTCGCCCTCAACTTGTTGTACAACGTAGGGGCCAGAGATGAGGATCCTGAGCATACAGGTTTTGCACACTTGTTCGAGCATCTTATGTTTGGTGGGTCTGTTAATATCCCTGACTATGATACTCCAGTGCAAAATGCCGGAGGCGAAAATAATGCGTGGACAAACAATGATATAACCAACTATTATATCACACTGCCTCATCAGAATATTGAAGTTGGGTTCTGGCTTGAAAGCGACAGAATGCTCAGCCTTGAATTCAGTGAAAAGAGTCTTGAAGTACAGCGACAGGTGGTTATAGAGGAGTTCAAACAAAGAAATCTCAACCAGCCTTATGGTGATACTTCTCATCTTATCCGAAGCATGGCTTACAAGAAGCATCCTTACCAGTGGCCTACAATAGGAAAGGAAATAGCTCATATAGCAAATGCCACAATGGAAGAGGTGAAGGACTTCTTCTACAGGTTTTATGCTCCCAATAATGCCATTCTTGCAGTTAGCGGACATATTTCTTTTGAGGAAACTGTACGCCTGGCAAAAAAATGGTTTGGAGATATTCCATCAAGAAATGTAAAGACAAGAGATTTGCCTAAAGAGGAAAAACAGAATGAAATAAGAAGAATGACTGTACATAGAAATGTTCCGGTAGATACTCTTTACATGGCATTCCACATGTGCGACAGACTGAACATGGATTATTATACATATGATATGATTTCAGATATATTGTCAAACGGACGTTCTTCAAGATTAGTGCAGAATCTGGTCCAGGATAAAAAGATATTTACTTCTATTGATGCATATATTTCCGGAAGTATCGACGATGGACTTTTTCACATAACAGGTAAGCCTAATAACGGTGTAAGCCTTGAAATGGCGGAGAAGGCGGTATGGGATGAACTCGAGAAAATGAAAACCGAGCCGATAGATGAGCATGAACTTGAGAAGGTAAAGAACAGATATGAAAGTGAACAGATTTTCAATAATATCAATTATCTGAATGTGGCAACGAATATTGCTTTCTTTGAATTGCTCGGCAAGGCTGAAGATATAAACTCAGAAGTTGAGAAATACCGTTCTGTATCAGCTGCACAAATTAAACAGACATGTAAGGAATGCTTTGTTCCCGAAAATTGTTGTGTCCTCTATTATATGAAGAACGAAGGAACAGACAAAATAGAGGATGAAGGTTATACAGAAGATAAATAACCGTTCAGAGTTAAGTTAATACTCAGAGTTAAGTTAATACTCAAAGTTAAGTTAATATCCAGAGTTAAATTAATGTTCAGAATTAAATAAATAATCCGAATAATGAAACTGCAACAACATTACCGAACTTTGCTTTCTTTGGGAATTCCAATCGTCATCGGACAGATTGGGGTTATCATTTTGGGCTTTGCCGATACTCTTATGATTGGACATCATAGTACCACAGAATTGGCTGCTGCAAGTTTTGTAAATAATGTATTTAATCTCGCTATTATTTTCAGTACAGGGTTTTCGTATGGACTGACACCAATAGTGGGAAGTCTTTTCGGACAAGGCAAGACTTCTGATGTGGGGCGTTCACTTAAAAACAGCCTTGCAGCAAATACTGTAATGGCTTTGCTGGTAGGATTTGTCATGACTATGATATATCTGAATATAGAAAGACTGGGACAGCCGGAAGAACTCATTCCTTATATAAAGCCTTATTTCATGGTATTGCTGATATCAATACCTTTTGTCTTGTGGTTCAATGGTTTCAAGCAGTTTTCTGATGGTATTACCGATACCAGAATATCAATGTGGATTCTGTTGTCGGGCAATATCCTGAATATTGTAGGAAACTATATTCTTATATATGGTAAGTTGGGAATGCCGGAACTTGGATTGGTCGGTGCCGGTATCTCTACCCTGTCTTCCCGTATTATTATGGTAGTGGTTTATATCATTATTTTCTTCTTGACAGACAGATATAAGGAGTTCAGAGAGGGATTCTTGAAAGGAAAGGTTAATAAATCCGACTTCTATGAGCTTAACCGTATTGGATGGCCTATTGCCGGACAGATGGGAATGGAAACCGCTTCATTCAGCCTCAGTGCCATTATGATAGGCTGGCTTGGTAGTTTGGAACTTGCATCCTATCAGATTATGATGGCTGTTTCGCAAGTGTGCTTCATGATGTATTATGGTATGGGAGCTGCTGTTTCTGTAAGAATCAGTAATTTCTACGGACAGGGAGATATTGAGAATGTACGCAAAACGGCCAATTATGGTTTTCATATAACACTGTTTATGCTTGTTATGACTGGAGTTCCTATTTTCCTGCTTCGAAATCATATTGGCGGATGGTTTACCGACAGTGAAGCAGTAAGTATGATGGTTGCACAGGCTATCATTCCTTTCCTGCTATATCAGTTTGGAGACGCTTTGCAAATTAACTTTGCAAATTCCCTCAGAGGTATAGCAGATGTAAAGCCAATGCTTCTTTATGCGTTTATAGCGTATTTCGTAATATCATTACCAGCCGGATATCTGTTTGGATTTGTTCTCGACGGAGGTCTGGTTGGAGTATGGATGGCTTTCCCATTCGGACTTACTAGTGCAGGCATAATGTACTGGCTGAGATTCAGAAAGAGAACAGCAATGTTAATCAGCAGAAAAATATAATAGAATCATAAAAGTTTAACCCCACCCTATAACTGCCTAACCTATGCTTTCTACATCAACTAAAATAGCATTCGGATATATAATAGTAATAGCACTTATGTTTGGTGCCATAGGCTATATATACGAACAGATGTCTCTGCTAACAGAACCTACAGGACTGGAGGAGAATATTAACGACCGCCGGCGTACTACACATAATATCATCACGAAATTATATGAGACTGAGGTTATAGGACAGGCTCTGAGGGTGGGTAAATCTCACGAATACAGGGCGTATTCTAAGGCAATGAAAGAAGTTCATCTGTGTATTGATACCTTGCAAAGCCTGCTCACAGATACTCTGCAAAAGGCCAGACTCGACACGGTTAGAACTTTACTGTATAATAAAAGCAGAAACATGATTGCTGTAATGGAGGCTATGCAACAGACTCCTACCGACCAGATTTATAGAGAACAGCTTGACAGTATGCTCCAACAGCATGACTCGCTGATCAATAAAACACAGGTAAAACGAAGGGTTATCACAAGACATAATACGTATACCATAAGGCATGAGCGTAAAGGTTTTTTCAGAAGGGTTGCCGATGTTTTCTCTCCCGGAAAAGCCGATTCTACTGAAGTTAATAATGTTATTCAGGAAGAATATACTGATACTATTGATGAAGCTTATAATCCTATAGATACTTTAGCTTCGATGTTGTCTGGTATTCAGCATAAAGTGTTCCAGACACGACAGGACGAGCTGAAAACTCTTAGTCAGAAGGTTAATAATCTGAAAATAGCAGGAAGCAAACTGAGTCAGAGGGTAAACCAGCTTTTGGAGAGTATAGAAAAGGATGAACAGGAAGCTTCCGAAAAGAAAATACTTCAAGAACAGGCTATACGTTCGCGCGCAGCATGGACTATGGCAAGTATTTCTGTCTTGGCCTTGGTTCTGGTATTGGTATTTTTTGCCATTATATGGAGAGACCTTACTAAGAGTAACCATTATAGGAGGGAACTCGAAAAAGCCAAGAGTTATGCCGAGAATCTTCTTGTGGCAAGAGAAAAATTGATGCTTACCATCACGCATGATATTAAAGCACCGGCTGGTTCTATTATAGGGTATATAGATCTGCTTGTCAGACTTGTTGAGGATAAACGACAGCAGTTCTATCTGTCGAATATGAAAAGTTCGGCTCAGCACTTATTGGCTCTTGTTACTTCACTTCTTGACTATCACAGACTGGAAGCCGGTAAAATGGACCTGAATCCTGTTCTTTTCAAGCCATATCAGTTGTTTGAAGATATTTATAATTGTTTTCTTCCTCTTGCACGCCAGAAGAATCTGACTATTAACCTCGAACTTAATATCAGTCAGACGCTTAAACTGGAGGGAGATCCGTTCAGAATACGACAAATTGTCGAGAATCTTATCTCCAACGCACTTAAGTTTACATCCGAAGGGTATATTACCATAAATGCAGAGTACAAAGGTAATCAGTTTACATTTAAGGTTAAGGATACCGGACATGGCATGAATAAGGAAGAGCAGCAAAGAATCTTCAAGGAGTTTACCCGACTGAGAAGTGCCCAGGGACAGGAAGGCTTTGGACTTGGATTATCTATAACTCAAAAACTTGTAGAGCTCCTTAACGGAAAAATTACTATAGAAAGTGAAGTGGGTAAAGGCAGTACTTTTACAGTAAGTATGCCTCTTCCATCGTACACAAGAAAAGATGAACCTGCCGTAGAAATAGAAAATACCCAGAAAGTTGAATCTATAGAGGCAAAAGCTAACCTAACAGAAAATAAGGTAATTAATGGAAATACTTTTCAGCAGAGTGGAAATCCTGATATAGATGCAGCAAATAAAGAAATGGCAAATGTCAGGGTGCTTATAATAGATGACGACAAAATCCAGATGCAACTCACTGAAGCTATAGTGGACAATGTCTTATCGTCTGATGAATATGTAAGCAATAGCAACAAGCCGTATATACGCTGTTGCGAACATCCGGAAGAACTTTTTGCTCTTCTTAATGAAGATACATTCGATATAGTTTTTACCGACATACAAATGCCGGCCATGAATGGTTTCCAGATTCTTGAAGCTATAAGAAAAATGCCGGAGAAAGGGAATGGTAATATACCTGTTGTTGCCATTACTGCCAGAGGAGATTTGAGTGACAGTGATTTTATCAGTAAGGGATTTGCCGGAATGCTGCAAAAGCCTTTCAATAGAAATGATATGTTTAATATACTAAACAAAGTAATGTCGAACAGCAGTAACAGTAATAGTAATAATAATAGTATAAGCTATACAACAAAAACCAACAATACAGATATTACTGACAACATATCGGACGACAACAATAATCACGGGAAAGAGACTCTAAATCATAAATCAATAAAAAATGAGTTCAATTTCTCTCCGCTTACGGCTTTTTCGATGGATGATGAGGATGCAGCAAAAGAGATTATAAGTACTTTCATAAGCGAGACACAGAAAAATATTGATAAACTAAAAATGGCTATAAATGAAAAAGACATGAAACTATTATGCAACACTGCGCACAAAATGTTACCTACTTTCACAATGATTGAAGCAGAAGAAGCAATATCTCCGCTACAGTGGCTCGAAAATAAAAGAAATACAAATGAGTACATGGAAGAAGCTGAGATGAAAGCTCATAAAATCATTGTCATTGCTGAAAATGTTGTTCAGGAAGCTCAAAGGATTCTGCAATAATTACCCGGTACGGGAATTTCACGTACTTTAATTATGATATCAGAATTCTTCTGAAACTTGTACACAAACATATTACACGTCAAAAAGAAAGAAAAAAACAGAATATATCACAAAGAATAGATAATTATTATAAAAATAAGAATGTATTCCTATTATAGATTGAAATTATCGTTTAACTTTGTGGAAATAAACTTAAAAAACTATGATTCCGTCAATATTAATAGTAGAAGATGACCTGACTTTCTCTACAATGCTAAAGACATGGCTTAGTAAGAAAGGCTTCGATGTAGAAGCAGTTGGAACAAATGCTCGTGCACGCAAAATCTTATCGTCAAGGGATTTCAGCCTCGTGCTATCCGATTTGCGCTTGCCCGATCAGGACGGAATGGTACTCTTGTCTTGGATGCGCGAACTTGGCAACCATACTCCTTTTATCATGATGACAAGCTATGGCGAAATCCAAAATGCTGTTCTTGCCATGAAGCAGGGAGCTACAGACTACATAAAAAAACCGGTGCAGCCTGATGAATTGCTCAAGAAAATAAAAGAAGCTATAGAGACCACCAATACCATACCAGCAGGCAACGCTATGACAAATAATTCGCCGGCCAACTCTACAACTGGTGATTCAAACACTTCTTCAGGTTCATCAAAATCAAAATCCGGAAAAAGTAAGGATGCAAAGGAAAACAATAAAAATTCACAAGGCTTTTTAGAAGGTGAAAGTGAAGCCGCACATCAGCTTTACAGCTATGTAAATCTCGTGGCTCCTACACAGATGTCGGTGCTTATAAATGGTGCGAGTGGTACAGGTAAGGAATATGTAGCACACCGTATACATCAGTTGAGCAAGCGTTCCGACAAACCATTCATAGCTATAGACTGCGGATCTATTCCTAAAGACCTTGCAGCATCCGAATTCTTCGGTCATGTGAAAGGTTCGTTTACCGGGGCTCTGACAGACAAAGTCGGTGCATTTGAAGAAGCTAATGGAGGAACTCTATTCCTCGATGAAATAGGTAACTTAAGCTATGAGGTGCAAGTACAATTACTTCGTGCCTTGCAGGAAAGAAGGATAAGAAGAATAGGTTCAACTAAAGAAATTGAGGTTGATGTACGTCTGGTTAGCGCAACCAATGAAAATCTTAAAGAAGCAATAGCAAAGGGTAACTTCAGAGAAGATCTGTTCCACAGAATAAATGAATTTACCTTACGTATGCCAGCATTAAAAGACCGACCGGAAGATATTCTTCTGTTTGCCAATTTCTTTCTCGACCAGGCAAACAAAGAACTGGAGAAGAATCTTATCGGATTCGATGCAGCTGCAAGTCAGGCACTACAAAGATACAGCTGGCCGGGTAATCTGCGCCAATTAAAAAATATAGTAAAAAGAGCTACACTTCTTGCCAACGGTGAATTTATTACTCTCAAAGAATTGGGTGAAGATTTGAACGAACCTGCGCAAAATGAAATGCAAGACCTTGTTGGACATACAAGTTTAAACAAGGAAGAAACAGAAAAGCAACTTATTATTAACGCACTTAGACAAACCGGGAATAATAAGTCTAAAGCTGCGGTATTGCTTGGAGTGGACAGAAAGACACTATACAACAAACTGAAAGCATATAATATTCCACAATAAAGAATATAGAAAATATTCCATAGTAATACAATATTCCACAGTATAGTGTGGAAATTTTCCACACTATACACATTTATTTCCACACTTTTCTACATATCAATATTTATACAGTTTTCATTACAGTTCTGATTACCAATAGAATACAACTAACGCATTTTTGTGGCATACCATTTGTCTTTAAATGTACAGATTAAGAGATTAGTTGTTTTTTATTGGTATTTTTTTATCGATAAATATTTAAAATTTAAAGAAGAATCAAACTAAACTAACTTAACACACAAAACCCAACCCCATAGAGAAATACTATATCTAAGATTGTGATTTTAATTATTATAAGGCCACAATCTTATGATAATGAAGATGCCTATGTGTTAGAAAAAGAGCACGCTGTGAAGCGTTCTCTTTTTTTATTTATACCCCAGCCGATATTATCTGTTATTACTACCTAATCCATCATTTCGAATCCGTTCCAAAGATTTCCTGCTGGCAAAGGAGCCACAACATCTATTTCAGTCTTGGATACAGGATGGATAAATCTTACCCTACGGGAATGAAGACAAATACTTCCATCGGGATTAGAACGCGGGAAACCATACTTCAAATCTCCTTTTATAGGACATCCCATCTTAGCCAACTGACATCTTATCTGATGATGACGACCTGTTTTCAAATCAACTTCAAGCAAATAGTAATTCTGTGAGTGCCCAATGAGTTTATAGTGCAGAACAGCCTTTTTTGAATCTTTTACTTCCTTGTCGTAAGCATAAGATTTATTTTGCTTTTCATTCTTAACCATATAATGAACAAGTTCTCCTTCATCAAGTTCCGGTCTGTTTTTAACTATTGCCCAATATGTTTTCTTTACCTCACTGTTTCTAAACATTTCATTAAGTCTGCTTAAAGCCTTGCTTGTCTTCGCAAAAACCACGATACCACTTACAGGACGGTCCAGACGATGAGTAACACCCAGAAAAACATTTCCCGGTTTTGAATACTTTTCCTTAATATACTGCTTTACTATTTCAGAAAGAGGAGTGTCACCAGTCTTATCTCCCTGAACAATTTCAGAAGCGGTTTTATTTACTATTATTATATGATTATCTTCGTAAACTACAGTCATAAGATTATTATAAAAAGAAAAAACAAAAGAGGCACAGATTTCATGACAGTAAAAGGTAGTTTTATACCAAACCAAACCTTTAATAAACCACGAAATCTGTGCCCTAAAACTATAAGTTCAAATTACATATTCATACCGCCATCTACCTGAATAACCTGACCAGATACGTATGAAGACATATCAGAAGCCAAGAACAATGCAATGTTTGCAACATCTTCAGGAGTACCGCCACGACGCAAAGGAATACGCTTGTTCCATTCAGCCTTCACTTCATCAGAAAGCTGTGCAGTCATCTCTGTAATGATGAATCCAGGAGCGATAGCATTGGCACGAATACCACGAGAGCCAAGTTCCTGGGCAATAGATTTTGCAAGACCAATCATACCTGCCTTAGAAGCAGAATAGTTGCACTGGCCTGCATTACCGTGAACACCCACTACAGAAGACATATTGATAATGCTTCCGCTTTTCTGGCGCATCATAATAGGAGCACAAGCATGGATAAAGTTGAATGCAGACTTTAAGTTAACAGCAATTACAGCATCCCACTGTGCTTCGCTCATACGCATCATCAAACCATCTTTTGTGATACCGGCATTATTTACCAAGATATCGATAGAACCAAATTCTTCCTTTATCTGTTCAACAACTTTTGCAGTATCTTCAAAGTTAGCGGCATTAGAAGCATACCCTTTAGCCTTTACACCAAAAGCTGCAATTTCTTTTTCTGTATTCAAACCATTTTCATCGATTACCAAATCAGTAAACGCAATATTTGCTCCTTCAGCAGCAAATTTCAAAGCTATAGCCTTACCAATACCACGAGCAGCACCGGTAATGATAGCTGTTTTTCCAGTTAATAATCCCATAATGTATTTTATTTAAATAATATTACTCTAAAATTATATTTTCATCAAACGTTCTATTTATAAAGACATTAAATAAACATGGCTAAGAATTAACAATTCTGCACCCCTAATGCTCCATAAACAATTTTCGCAACATATCTCCAAGCTGTCTCATCATCAAGATCATCAGCTATCTGCCCTCTTATGAAAGGAACCTCAATGCCTTTTAAGCAGAAATGGAGTATAGATGCAGTAATCTCAACATCATCAATATCAAAAACTCCTGATTCCTTTCCTTCATAAAGAATCTTTCTGAAAAGTACCATTTCTCGGGCATCGAAATGCTTTCGTTCGGCCTCTACCCTCCATATGTCACGAAAGAAATCAGCACGCAGAGTTCCATTACGATAAACAATAGTCTTGGTAGTTTCCAAATGTGTAATAATTAATTCCAAAATCTTCTTTTCAGGAGAAATATTCTTGGATGCAACTGCTTCCAAACGTTGAGACAACATTTCGACCTCCGACTCTACCACAGCCATATATATTTCCTCCTTACTCTTGAAATAAGTGTAAAGAGTGCGTCTCCCCTTCTTAGAAGCCTGTGCAATATCGTTCATCGTTGTATCTTCGACTCCCTTTTTTGCAAAAAGCTGACGGGCCACATCTACTAATTTAGCTCTGGTCTTAACTACTGTCATATCAAAATATTATATTGCACATAAATATATATGTGTGTGCAAAAGTACATTTTTTCCTATTATTAAACAAATATCTCATGTCTTTTAATACATTTACATATTATCTGTATAATAACCTATCATTGATATGTACTATTATAAAAGACATAAATTGCATCAGAAATGCATATAAAGAGTATAAAACTTGTAGTTTTTGTGTATTTATTGCAGTTTTCATACATTTTTCTTCGTTTTTATTTGGATATTAAAAAAAATGCATGTACCTTTGCACTCGCAATTAAGAAATAAACATCGCGGAGTGGAGCAGTTGGTAGCTCGTTGGGCTCATAACCCAAAGGTCGTCTGTTCGAGTCAGGCCTCCGCAACAAAAAATTAAACATATAACATCGCGGAGTGGAGCAGTTGGTAGCTCGTTGGGCTCATAACCCAAAGGTCGTCTGTTCGAGTCAGGCCTCCGCAACAAGGAAAGACAATATCATTTTTTTGATATTGTCTTTTTTTATATCCTTTCTTTTCACTATGTTTGCATAAACCATAATAACTTAGAATTATGCAAAACATCAAAAAACAACTAACCGAACTGATAGGAAAAACCCCAATGGTTGAACTGTCAAGAATAAGCCAGTCACACAATTCCCAAGCAAGGATAATAGCAAAACTCGAGTCATTCAACCCAGGAGGAAGCGCAAAAGACAGAATAGCCCTTTCAATGATAGAAGATGCTGAAAAATCCGGAAAGCTTAAACCCGGCGCAACCATCATAGAGCCTACAAGCGGAAATACAGGAGTGGGACTCGCATGGATCTCAAGCATAAAATACTACAAACTCATTCTCACCATGCCAGAAACCATGAGCAAGGAAAGACAACTCCTGCTAAAAGCTTATGGCGCGCAGATAATACTAACCCCAGGAAAAGAAGGAATGAAAGGAGCCATAGAAAAAGCAAACCAGCTTAATAAAGAAATCAACAATTCTATAATACTACAACAATTCAACAACAAGGCAAACCCAGAAGCGCATTACAACACAACAGCCGAAGAAATATGGACAGACACCGACGGACAAACCGACATATTCATAGCATGCGTAGGAACAGGAGGTACAATAAGCGGAGTAGGCAAAAAACTCAAAGAAAAAAACAGTAAAATCAAAATCATAGCTGTAGAACCCGATTCATCCGCTGTTATATCAGGAGAAAAAGCTGGCCCACATAAGATACAAGGAATAGGCGCTGGATTTATCCCCAATACATTAGATACAAAAATCATAGACAGAGTTGTAAGAGTGAAAGACGAAGACGCCATGTCTACCGGAAGAGAACTGGCCATAAAGGAAGGAATATTATGCGGCATTTCATCAGGAGCCGCACTTCATGCAGCAATAAAAGTATCACAGGAAGAAGAAAACGCCAACAAGAACATAGTCGTACTACTTCCCGATACCGGAGAGAGATACCTGTCGACTGAACTTTTCAATAAAACAGAATAAGAATAAAAAATAAAAAAAGCCTCGCAAATGCGAGGCTTAATACTTTCGGTGGGCGTTGACGGATTCGAACCGCCGACCCTCTGCTTGTAAGGCAGATGCTCT
>artificially_reared_2__coassemble_277_pt1 | contig 30802 bp, 19 predicted proteins | sample artificially_reared_2__metabat2_high_PE_035 | metagenome-assembled genome bin artificially_reared_2 | reverse complement strand
CGTCTATATTAAGCCATCATTGATTTTCAATAAGTTAAGTAATGCGTCAGCCCTGAGCTGAGGCAAGGCCTCGGCACAACCGTGACAAGATTATTGTATCGTCATTTTTTTCATGCAAACATTAAATGATGGAAATAAAAATACCTCGTTACTGTGATTCTTCTAAAATAAAAAATGCTATTTTTGCGCAAATTTTTATCAGCTACATACAAATATAATAAAAATAAACTGGATTTATAAGAATTAAATATGATTTTGTTATGATAACATTGGATAGCATTTACAGAGCGTCATTTGCTCTGAAAAACATAATACGAAGAACAGATCTGATATACGCACCACAAATAAACACAGAAAGCCAGATATATCTGAAACCGGAGAATTTGCAATATACAGGTTCTTTTAAGTTGAGAGGTGCATGCTATAAAATAGCTTGTCTTACCGAAGAAGAGAAGAAAAAGGGGGTTATAGCCTGTTCGGCCGGAAATCATGCACAAGGGGTTGCTTTGGGTGCAACAAAAAATGGCATAGACTCACTGATATGCTTGCCCGAAGGTGCACCTATCTCTAAGGTTGAGGCTACAAAACGCTATGGGGCAAAAGTTTGTCTTGTGCCAGGAGTATACGATGATGCATATCAGAAAGCACTTCAGTTGAAAGAAGAAAAAGGATATACATTTATTCATCCGTTTGATGATGAATGTGTTATAGCAGGACAAGGTACTATCGGACTTGAACTTCTTAATCAGTTGCCTGATGTGGAGGCTGTGGTGGTACCAATCGGCGGTGGCGGACTTATTTCCGGTATTGCATATGCACTTAAGTCTCTTAAGCCCGATGTAAAAGTGTATGGCGTTCAGGCACAGGGCGCACCGAGTATGCTTCGTTCTATAGAGAAAGCACAACGCGAATGTCTCACATCTGTATCAACTGTAGCCGATGGTATTGCGGTAAAAGAACCGGGAGAACATACATTCGAGATTTGCAGTAAGTATGTTGACGGAATTGTGACCGTGACCGAAGATGAAATCTGTGCTGCGATACTTGCCTTGATGGAACAGCAGAAACTTATAGCAGAAGGTGCCGGAGCGGTGGCTGTGGCGGCTGCAATGTTCAATAAAGTTCCTGTGGCCGGTAAGAAAACAATTTGTGTTGTTTCGGGTGGAAATATAGATGTTACTATTCTGAGCCGTGTAATCAGCAGAGGTCTGGATATGTCGGGACGTACCTATACCGTTACACTCGACCTTCATGACAGACCGGGTGAATTGAAAGGTGTAGCCGAGATTGTTGCCAATCTTGGAGGAAATATCATTTCTGTACTTCATGAACGTAATAATAATACAAACAGTGTTACAGCCTGCTTCCTGCGCCTTGTTATGGAAACACGTAATTCGGAACATATTTCATTAATACGTAGTGCATTAATGGAGGCTGGATATTCTATAGTAGGGTAAGGTAAAGATATTCCGGAATATGCGGAATATTTGGTACACCATAAATTCAAATAATTTCAGTATTGCTTATAGACTGGTAATTATGTGTTTAATTTATGTGATGTGTTGTATTTATAACATTATTTAGCATCTTATTAAACAGTAAATCCGTTATTTTTTCGTTTCTTTATTAGAAGGTTTTTACCTTCTGATAGAGATAATGAAAATACTTATTTATACAACCAGAACAAAGTTCTGTAAGGTTATAAAATTAGACGGATTATGAAAAAGGTGTTATTTTTTATAGGATGTTTTATCCTTTTATTGTCGGTTTGTCTGGTAGCGGCAGAGGAAAATGGTGCATCGTTTATGCAAGATAAGTCAACTTCTCACTCCATATCCGATAAAAAAAGAGGCAATTCCGATTTATATACTAAGGAATGGAAGGAAATAGATGAACTGATAAAAAAAGACCTTCCCCGTTCGGTTGTCGAAGTTGCCGGCCGGATTTATCTCGATGCTATGGAAAAAAGAAATCTTCCACAGATGATGAAGGCTTTTATGGTAAGGGCGGAGTATCAGAACCTTCTGTCGCCCGACAGTGCTGATATTCAGATTAAAACTCTCAAGGAATGGGCCTCTGCTGAAGAAGATATTGTTGCCAGGGCTGTATTGAACAATATATTGGGACAGATAGCCGCAGGAAAATCTCCGGCCGACGTAAGTTCTGCGCTGGAATACTTCAGATTGTCTCTGACTGATAAGAATTCATTGATATCAGAACAGGCAGAAAATTATTACCCTGTTGTCATTTCCGGAAAAACAAGTCGTGAGTTTTTCGATGACAATATGTATGACTTCCTTGCAAGGCAGTCGGTAAAGGGCTTGCTGTCGTGCAGAAACTATGAATTCCAGGATAGTGTACACAATGCCATTTCGGACATATATGATTCTCTTGTTGAAATTTACAAAGGAAAGAACATTCGTGCCGAAGCTTTGGCCGAAGAGGCAAGAATTCTTTACCTGGCCGATTATTGTGTAAGTGACAAATACCGTATTTCAGCCGGTGATGCTATAAAAGAATTATTGTCATTGTCTGAAAATTTCAGAAACAGCGATGTGTACTGTGATATATCTCTCAAACTTGCCGGTAAGTATATTTCTTCGGGAATGATGACAGAGGCTATGAATGTAGTGAAAAAAGCCTTAGATGCTTATCCTCATTCTGAATGGGAAAAAGACCTTGAAGGTATGGTGAAGTACATAGAATCTCCTTCTCTTTCTGTTGAAATTCCTTTTATATATCCGGAATATAAGTCGGACATGAAAATCTGGTATAAAAACCTTTCCGAGGTTTCGTTGGAAGTTTTCCGTACCGGACTGTCGCCTGTGTCGGATGAACTCAACCCTCAGAATAAGATTGATTTCGAGAAAATTATCAAAAGAACAGGGAATAGGGTTTCTGTAAATAATTATAGTCTTCCCGCAACCGATGATTATAAGCAACACAGCACTGAGGTTTCTTTCACTTTACCCGATGACGGTATTTATATATTGAAATTGTATAGCAGGGAAAAGAAATCTGAACCGGTTTATCAGGTTCTTTATGTTTCTCCTTACCAGTGTGTTATGATTCCTTTATCGGAAAAGAAGAAGGAGCTTGTGGCAGTCGACCGTCTATCGGGGCAGCCTGTTCCACATGCCGAAATTGTTTCATATATAAGCCGTGATAATAAGTTTATACTGAATAAGATTTATACTACCGATGGCAACGGATGTGTTACTGTAGATATAAATGACGAGAATCTTTCTTACATTAATGTCCGTACCCCTGGGAACGACTTTATGCCTGTTTCATATTCATACAATTATTATCGTGGGATGATGTCTGTATCTGAATCTGGTAAAAAAGAGGTAGAGCGAACTACAATATTTACCGACCGTTCCATATATCGTCCGGGACAGAAGGTTCATGTTTCCGGAGTGAAGTATGTTCAGTGCGGAGATTCAGTATCTGTTGTATCCGGCTCAAATATTAAGTTAGTGCTCACTGACAGTAACGGCAGAAAGGTATCTGAAAAGAGTGTCACTACAGACAACTTTGGAGTCTACAGTTCCGAGTTTGTTCTTCCACGTGAGGTTTTGCCGGGAAATTTCGGCATCAGTGATGGGAACTCATATAGTTCTGTACGTGTGGAAGAGTATAAGCGACCAACTTTCGATATCGTTTTCAGTCGCGCTGAGAAATCGTTTACATTTGGCGACAGTGTAAAGGCTGAAGCAAAGGTTGAGACTTTTTCAGGTGCTCCTGTAGGGCTTTCGAAGGTAAGTTATAGAGTTACACGAAGCGAAGCATGGTGGTGGCGTATGTCGGGTTATGAAACAGAACTGCTTTCTGGTGAGACCATGACTGGTGCTGATGGCAGTTTTTCGGTAGATTTTCTTTTAGAAAAGCCTGGCAACGGAAATGAAATCATAGCTCAGGATAATGGTATTGGCGCTAAGCCGTTTTATACTATGCCTTTCTACAGATATAAGGTAAAGGCAAAAGTTACAGGTCCTTCGGGTGAAACCCATGAAGGAGAGTTTGTAGTGTCGGTAGGCGACAAATCTTTGGGGTTGCAGATAAATGGATTATCTGACAGGGTTGCAAAGGAACGTATAGGAAAGATTCAGTTTGCTGCCGTAAATATGGACAACATGCCGGTGAAGACCGATGTAGAATATTCAGTATATAGTATAGATGATAAAGGCAACAGAAAGAATAACACTCCACTGGCTTCCGGTAAAATGGAATCTCAGTTGTCTTTTGTTCCTGATTTCCTTTACGATTTGCCTTCAGGAAAATACTCTATTGAGATAATGGCCAAAGACGATAAGGGAAGGGTATGCACTCATTCCGATGATTTTATACTTTTCTCCTTGGAAGACAAACGTCCGCCTGTAAATACTGTGGAATGGTTTTATCAGGACGGCAGTGACTTTGACGGTAAAAATACGGTTGATGTCTATATAGGAAGCAGTGAAGATAATGTGTATCTTATGAAAGATGAATATGCCAGTGGTAAGCGTATAAGCAGAGAGAGGATTGTTCTGTCGGATTCTATTGTCAGATTCTCCTATAGGTACAAGGAAGAATATGGTGACGGACTGTCTGTTATGTTTACTTTTATGCGTAAGGGAGAATTATATAGAAAAACTGTACGTTTGCTCCGTCCGCAGCCGGAAAAGAAACTTGATTTGTCGTGGATGTCTTTCAGAGATAATCTTATCCCGGGACAGAATGAAGAGTGGATACTTAATATAAAAGACAAGAACGGTAATCCTGTTATGGCCAATTTGCTGGCTTCGGCATACGATGCTTCCCTCGACCGCCTTTGGGGTACGTCGGCAAATGGTATTTATGTTCCTTATGGCGTAAATAATTCTTCATATAATTCGCACAACTTTAACTTCGGTCTGTATTTTGGCAGAAATGTTTCTTATCCATTCTCCAATATGATTAATATCCTGCATAATGCTTCGTTAAGTGCCATATTTCCTAATGTGTATTATACAGATGGTCTTAATCTGTTGTGGGGAGAGGATTTAAGCAGATTTATTCCATTTACATTCTATTCATATAGAGAAAGATATTATCTGAAGGGAGGTGCCTCACTTGCTGGTTATCCTGTTGCCAGAGCCCAGATGAAGAACGCAGCCGTAGCCTTTGGAGTGTCCCGCGCGGATATGAATGGTGCCAATCCGGCTTTGCCGCCTTACGAAGTGCAGCAGGAGGCAGATGTAGAGGAAAGTGTTGTAGCCTCCGAAGAATCTTCTGATGTTATTCTTTCCGAATCGGGAAAGGAAGTCACAGGTGATGGCGGTATGGAGAACAGTTCCGGAAGTATTCCTGAAAACCTGAATGTTAGAGAGAACTTCTCGGAAACCGCATTCTTTTATCCTGGATTAAAAACAGATTCATTGGGTAATGTAAGGATTCCTTTTGTTATGCCTGATGCTCTGACCGAATGGCGTTTTAATGGTTTTGCGCATACACGTAGTATGGACTACGGACATATATCTGCCGTTTTTTCAACTTCCAAGCCTTTTATGGTTCAGCCAAATATGCCAAGATTTGTAAGGGTAGGCGACAAATCGTCTGTTTCTGCTTCTCTCGTTAACATGAGTATGGGCGATATAAAAGGTGATGTAAGAATGGTTCTTACCAACCCTATGAACGGTAAGGTAATATTCTCAAAGACAATGAAGTTCTCGGTTGGAGAGGGTGAAACTGGCGTTGTTACTTTCGTTTATGAAGTGACAGAAGATGCTGATATTCTTGAATGCAGTATAGTAGCCGCCGGTGAGGCCAAAGTGTATGATGATAAAGAAAAGAAACAGAATGTTGTGAAATTCAGTGATGGTGAAAGACATTATCTGCCTGTAATTTCCGGAAAACAATGGATTACGGAAAGTATTCCTGTTCAGCTTTCTTCAAAGGATTCTGTTAGGATTATTTCTGTCGATGGAAATTTATTCAACAATAACAGTCAGACTGCAACAAACAGAATGCTTACTGTGGATATGACTGCAAACCCGCAGTGGTATGTTATAGAGGCTTTGCCTGTATTGGCCTCTCTTGTTGTGGATGATGCCTTTTCGTGGGCCTCTGCATTATATTCTAATGCTTTGTCGTTACATCTTGTGAAATCAAGTCCCGGATTAAGGAAACTTGTAGAATTGTGGAAGTCGGTGCCGGGTAATGATTTTTGGAGTGAATTAGGCAGAAATGAGGAGCTAAAGAATATTGTTCTTACTGAAACTCCTTGGGTGGCTGCGTCGGTAAATGATTCTGAACGCAAACAGAGGATAGCTTTGCTGCTCGATGAGAATGGCATGAACAACAGACTGGCAACTGCGGTAGGAAAACTTTCCGAAATGCAGTTGTCCGACGGGGCATGGCCATGGTTTAATGGTATGACATCAAGCAGGTATATCACAACAAGGATTGTGGAACTTATAGCAAGGATGAAGGCCATGGGAATTTCTTCCGGTATCTTGGGAGGTGAAGTTGATTCTATGTATTATAAGGCTTTGAAATATCTCAAATCGGAAGTCGGCAGAGAGTATATGGATATTATGGAGTTAAGAAAACGCAAGGGAGAAAATGCAAGTTATTCTGTTTCGGATGCTACAGTAAGCTATCTGTATATTTGTGCTATAGATAAATCTGCATCCGAAGTGAGCGATTCTTCTGTGAATAAGTTTATGACAGAATATTTTGTTGGCAAGTCTTCATCTATGAGTATCTATATGAAATCTGTGATGTCTTTCGTAATGGAGCATTCCGGATATCATGATGAGGCTGCGAATTTGCTAAAGTCTCTTATGGAGTATCTTGTATATTCGGATGATATGGGTTATTATTTCGATACACCTAAGGCTGATTATTCATTCTTGAGTTATAGGATTCCAACTCATGTGGCTGTAATGGAGGCTATCAGTGCTATTGGATCTTTTAATGCCGCTAAATCTTCGGTAGCTGTTGAAAGTTTCTCAGGAAAAAAGGCTGTAAAAGATGGTATGGATATTGAGTCTGTACTTTCGGGAATGCAGCTTTGGCTTCTTAAACAGAAGCAGGTTCAGGTATGGGATAATCCTATATCTTCTGTTAATGCTATTTATGCTTTCCTTAAGTTGGGAGCGGTGGACAATGACTGTAATGAATACAACGGTAGTGATGATTATAATTCTGACAAAACGGATGAAGGTCAAAATACTGTTGGCATAGATATAGCATGCAATAATAAAATTTCGGCTTATTGGGGCAATGACTCAATAAGTACTCCTGAAGATGTTATTGGTAATGTGAGCATGACTTACAGGTTTGATGACTTCTTGCAGAACGGATTTAACGGTTCAAATAACGGATCGAATAAAGTTTCAAAGAAGAATAAAGAGAAACAGAATACATCATGTTCCGATATTAAGTTTGTGATGGAAGGTAAAGGTATCGGATGGGTTTCTGTTTATGCGCAATACCTTGAAGATATAGATAAGGTAGGAAACTGGCAGGGTGAGGGACTTCAGATTTCGAGAAAGTATCTTCTTGACGGAAAGGAAGTCGGCATTTCAGACAGTGATAGTTCTGATAAAAAAGCAGATGGCAATCTGCGGCTCAAGGTTGGTGACAAGCTTACGGTCTTGATCACTGTAAAGGCCGACCGTGACATGGATTTTGTATGTATAAAAGACAGTAAACCGGCATGTGTTGAGAATGTAAATGCTCTATCGGGATATGGATGGGGCTATTATGCCGTAAACCGTGATGTTACTACAGAATTCTATATTGACAGAATGACCAAGGGAGTGCATGTATATAAATATGATGTATATATTTCAAGGAGTGGCATATATTCGGCAGCTCCGGCTTCGGTTGTTTCTGTTTATGCTCCGCAATTCGGAAGCCATACATCGGGAGCAAAGTTTGATGTATCGTTTTAGGATTTATGCAAGTTAAGGTTTATATGTAGAGTACAATTTTTTTTCTATAATATGTATGGTGCTTTTTAAATTGTGTATGAAAAAAGTATTAGGACTATTTTAATGTTGTAGTTTGCTTTATGAGCTAAAAATAGGAAAAATGCCTTATACGTAAGGTATAAGGCAAATTTTTATAGCTTATAGTAAACTATACCATTCTTTTTAATGTTTATTTTTATATTTAAGTTTTATTCCAAAACTACTTTTGTAATGTATGAAAATTCTGCATATCTTTGTTTCCACAAATTTGTGACAATTTAAAATACAACTTACAGATGAAAAGATTTTTATTCCTCTTTAGCATATTGTTTGCAGTAAATATAGCAGTAATGGCACAGCCTCAGATTACGTTTGATGACCAGTCGCAGGATTTGGGTTATCTTCTTTGGAGAAATCCGGTTACTGTGAAATATGGTTTTACCAATACAGGCGACAAGCCGTTGGTTATATCGAACGTTACTGTGTCATGTGGATGTATGAAGGCCGACTGGACAAAAGAGCCTATACCTGCCGGTGAAAGAGGTGAGGTTACTGCTGTTTTTGATACAGAGGCTATAGGACAGTTCTATAAGGAAGTGGGGGTATATTGCAATGCTTCCAATTTGCCGATTTATCTCGATTTCAGTGGTGAGGTTACTGCCGATCCCAAGGATTATGCCTATACACATCAGTTTGGTTATGGTGCTGTAAGACTTAATAAAGATGAGATAGTATTCGATGATGTAAATGAAGGTGACACACCTCAATTTGAGATTCTTGTAGCGAATACTACCAATAAGGCTTATTCTCCTGTCTTGATGCATCTTCCTCCATATTTGTCTGCCAAAGCCGAACCTGAAGTGCTTGGAAGCCAGAAAAATGGTAAGATAATTGTTACTCTCGACACAAAGAAGTTGCCTAAGCTTGGTATTACCCGTACTTCTGTATATCTTTCCAGATTTATGGGCGATAAGGTAGGAAACGAAAATGAAATTCCTGTTTCTATAGCTCTTTTGCCTGATTTTTCAAAAACATCGGAGTATCAGAGACTTAATCCGCCTGCCATTGAGCTTTCGGCTACTAATCTCGATTATCCGGGATTGAAGCCTAATCAGAAGAAATCACAGACTATACTGATTACCAATAAAGGAAAATCAGACCTGAAGTTGCTTGATTTGCAGGTCTTCAGCATGGCTCTTAATGTTAAGGTTAACAAGAGTGTACTGAAACCTGGTGAAACGGCTAAGATGAAAGTTACTGTTCTTGCGAAAAACTTACACAGGGTAAAGGCTAAACCAAGGGTGCTTATGATTACCAACGATCCTAAGATGCCTAAGGTTACTATTGGTATTAATGCCTCTGTTGCAGGTGAGCAATGAGGCAGATATATGTCTTTTTATAAGTTTTTTAATAACCACTCAACATTATACTATTATGGAACACCCCGAAAACAGTGAAGAATATAAGGGACTGACTGTTAACCAGGGAGTTGAACAGCCCTCTATCGTGAATCCTTACATTAACCTCCGCAAGCGTCCTAAAAGACGTCAGTTGTCGGTGGGAGAGTTTGTTGAAGGAATAGTAAAAGGTGATGTGACTGTCCTTAGCCAGGCTGTTACATTGGTTGAAAGTGTCAAGCCTGAACATCAGGTTATTGCTCAGGAGGTAATAGAAAAATGTCTGCCTTATTCCGGCAACTCTGTGAGAGTGGGTATCAGTGGGGTTCCCGGTGCCGGTAAGAGTACTTCTATAGATGTATTCGGGCTTCATGTTTTAGAGGAAAAGGGTGGAAAACTTGCTGTTCTTGCCATAGACCCAAGCAGTGAGCGTTCCAAAGGTAGTATTCTTGGTGACAAGACACGTATGGAGAAACTGTCTGTTCATCCTAAATCATTTATACGTCCCAGTCCTTCGGCTGGTTCGTTGGGTGGAGTGGCAAGAAAAACCCGTGAAACCATAATACTTTGTGAGGCAGCCGGATTCGATAAGATTTTTGTTGAAACTGTGGGAGTGGGGCAGAGTGAAACTGCTGTTCATTCCATGGTCGACTTTTTCCTTCTTATTCAGCTGGCCGGTACTGGTGATGAATTACAGGGTATAAAAAGGGGTATTATGGAAATGGCCGATGGTATTATCATAAATAAGGCCGACGGTAATAATATTGAGAAGGCTAAGCTTGCTGCTGCTCATTTCAGAAATGCTTTGCATCTTTTCCCGGCTCCTGAATCAGGGTGGACTCCTCAGGTTCTTACTTATTCAGGATTCTATAATATTGGAGTAAAGGAGATTTGGGATATGGTGTACAGTTATATCGACTTTGTTAAAAAGAACGGTTATTTTGAGCATCGCAGGAATGAACAGGCCAAGTACTGGATGTATGAGACTATAAATGAGCACTTACGCGATAGTTTCTATCAGGACCCTCTTATTGCAGATATGCTTGAGATTAAGGAAAGGGAGGTGCTTAATGGTCAGGCTACGTCTTTTACGGCAGCCAAGAAATTGCTTGATACTTATTTCAACCAGCTCAAGAGATTTTGAATCGGAAATTCATAAATAAATAAAATCAATAACTAAAACGGAAATAACCTATTGGGGGATATTATGCAGGATTTTGTTCACTTACATGTTCATACTCAATATTCGATACTAGACGGACAGGCTTCTATACCAAAACTCGTTGATAAGGCTATATCAAACGGTATGAGGGGTATTGCTGTTACCGACCATGGGGCTATGTTTGGTATCAAGGAGTTCTTTAATTATGTCAACAAGAAGAATGGTGGTACCAACGGTGAGATTAAGGATTTAAAGAAGAAGATTTCGGCTATAGAGAGTGGCAAGGAGGAATCGGAAAATCCTGAAGCTGAACTGGCTGAGCTTAAAGAGAAACTCGAGGCTGCCAAGAAGAAGTTGTTTAAGCCTATCATTGGGTGTGAAATGTATGTTGCCCGCAGAGGACTTGAACTTAAGGATGGAAAACAGGACCAGAGTGGTTATCACCTTGTTGTCCTTGCTAAGAACCTTAAGGGGTATCATAATCTTATAAAACTTGTATCCAAGGCTTGGACTAAGGGTTTTTACATGCGTCCGCGTACCGACCGTGCCGAACTTGAAAAGTATCACGAAGGACTTATTGTGTGTTCGGCTTGTCTTGGAGGTGAGGTGCCTAAGAAGATTACTGCTGGACTGTATGAAGAGGCTGAAGAAGCTATACAGTGGTATAAGAATCTTTTTGGCGATGATTATTATCTCGAATTGCAGAGACATAAGGCTACTGTACAGAGAGCTAATCATGAAGCTTATCCTTTGCAGCAGGTTGTGAACCAGAAACTTATAGAATATTCGAAGAAATATAACATAAAACTGGTATGTACCAATGATGTGCATTTTGTGGACGAAGAGAATGCCGAAGCTCACGATCGCCTTATTTGCTTGAGTACTGGTAAGGATTTGGATGATCCTAAACGTATGCTTTATACAAAGCAAGAATGGATGAAGACTCGTGAGGAGATGAATGAAATATTCTCCGACGTTCCGGAGGCTTTGTCGAATACTGTTGATATTTGTGACAGTGTGGAGTTTTATTCTATCGATAACCCACCTATCATGCCTACATTTGCTATTCCGGAGGATTTCGGAACTGAGGAAATGTACCGCAAGAAGTTTACCGAAAAGGACTTGTTCGATGAGTTCACTCAGGATGAAAACGGTAATGTGGTTATGGATGAGGCTGCTGCCAATGAGAAGATAAAAAGACTTGGAGGATACGACAAACTGTATCGTATAAAGCTTGAAGCTGATTATCTGTCAAAACTGGCATATGAGGGTGCACGCCGCAGATATGGAGAGGTGCTGAATGATGAAGTAAGCGAACGAATTAAGTTTGAACTGCATATCATGAAGACTATGGGTTTCCCTGGATACTTCCTTATTGTTCAGGATTTTATTTCGGCTGCACGTAAGGAACTTGATGTATCTGTAGGACCGGGCCGTGGTTCGGCTGCCGGATCGGCTGTTGCCTATTGCCTTGGTATTACTCAGATAGACCCTATTAAATACGACTTGCTGTTTGAACGTTTCCTTAACCCCGACCGTATCTCACTTCCTGATATTGATGTCGATTTCGATGATGATGGTCGTGGACGAGTGCTCGACTGGGTAACAAAGAAGTATGGTCAGGAGAAGGTTGCTCATATCATTACTTATGGTACAATGGCAACTAAATTGGCCATTAAGGATGTGGCCAGAGTCCAGAAGCTTCCTTTGTCGGAATCCGACAGGCTGTGTAAGCTTATTCCGGATAAAATTCCTGATAAGAAATTAAATCTTCCGAATGCCATTGCATACGTTCCGGAACTTCAGGCTGCTGAGGTGTCTACCGATCCTATATTGCGCGATACCATTAAGTATGCCAAGATGCTGGAAGGTAATGTAAGAAATACCGGTGTGCATGCCTGTGGAACAATTATCTGCCGTGATGATATAACCGACTGGGTACCTGTTAGTACGGCCGATGATAAGGAAACAGGCGACAAAATGCTTGTTACACAATATGAAGGTTCTGTAATTGAAGATACCGGACTTATCAAGATGGACTTCCTTGGACTGAAGACTTTGTCTATTATTAAGGAAGCTATAGAAAACATCAAGCATAGTAAAGGTATAGTACTGGATATAGATGAGATACCGATTGACGACCCGGCTACATATCAGTTGTATAGCGACGGGCGAACTATCGGAACTTTCCAGTTTGAATCTGCTGGTATGCAGAAATATCTTCGTGAACTTGAACCGTCTACTTTCGAGGACCTTATTGCCATGAATGCCTTGTATCGTCCGGGACCTATGGATTATATTCCCGACTTTATCGACCGTAAGCATGGCAGAAAGCCTATAGAATATGATATTCCTATCATGGAGAAGTATCTTAAGGATACTTACGGAATTACAGTATATCAGGAGCAGGTGATGCTTCTGTCGCGTTTGCTTGCCGACTTTACCAGAGGTGAATCTGATGCCTTGCGTAAGGCCATGGGTAAGAAGTTGCGCGATAAGCTTGACCATATGAAGCCTAAGTTTATTGAAGGTGGAAAGAAGAACGGACACGATCCTAAGGTTCTGGAAAAAATCTGGGCCGACTGGGAGAAGTTTGCGTCATATGCCTTCAATAAATCGCATGCTACCTGCTATTCATGGGTGGCTTACCAGACTGCATATCTGAAAGCCAATTATCCTTCGGAGTATATGGCTGCTACCATGAGCCGAAATATTGCCAACATTACTGAAATTACCAAACTGATGGACGAATGTAAGGCTACAGGTATAAATGTGCTTGGTCCTGATGTAAATGAAAGTAATCTGAAGTTCTCTGTAAATATGCATGGAGATATCCGTTTCGGTCTTGGTGCTATTAAAGGAGTGGGTGAGTCGGCTGTGCAGAGTATTCTCGAAGAACGTAGTAAGAATGGTGATTATAAGAATATATTCGACTTTGTACAGAGAGTTAATCTGTCATCGTGCAACCGTAAGAATATTGAAAATCTGGCTCTTGCCGGAGGTTTCGACAGTTTCCCCGGAATCAAGAGGGAGGATTTCTTTGTAAAGAATTCCAAGGATGAGACATTTGTAGAGGTTCTTGTGAGATATGGAAACAAATATCAGCTCGATAAACAGCAGGCACAGAATTCTCTGTTCGGCGGGGATGTACAGGTGGAAGTTGCCACTCCTGAAATCATTCCTGCACCTGCATGGAGTGATTTGGAACGTCTGAACAGGGAGCGCGAGCTTGTGGGTATATATCTTTCGGCCCATCCTTTGGATGAGTATGCTGTGGTATTGGAAAACGTATGTAATGTTCACATGATTGATCTGACAGACCTTACACCTCTGCAGAATAGAGACCTTATTATGGGTGGAATTGTTATAGGTGTGAGAGAAGGATATACCAAAAACGGCAAACCTTATGGCGTAGCAAAGGTTGAGGATTATTCAGGAGTTGCCGAATTTGCATTCTTTGGTAATGAATGGGTGGAGAAGAAGAATTTCTTCAGCGAAGGAATGTTCCTCTATATGCACGGAAAATGTCAGCCACGCCAGTGGAAACAGGACGAATGGGAAGTAAAGATCAATAATATAGAGTTGCTCCCTGATGTTAAGGAAAAGGTTATAGAGAGAATAACAGTAAAGGCTCCTTTGTCGGCTATAGATGATGAGTTTATTATGGAATTCTCTTCATTGGTAAAAGATAAGCCCGGAAATGCCGAATTGTATTTTTTTGTAACCGATGATGATGGACAGATGCATGTAAACATGTTGTCTCGAACAATGAAGATTGCAGTACAAAAAGATTTGATTAATTATTTAAAATCACAATCTCAGTTGGACTATAAAATAAATTAGTATATATTTGCGTTAAAATATGGGAAGTAAAAATTTTCCATATCTTAATATTCAAGATACTACTCATTAATGAAGTTTGATTTTATAATTATTATATAAATCAGCGTATATTATAAACTTAAAATATAAATTTAGATTATGGCACTTAACATTACAGATCAGAATTTTGAAGAAATCTTGGCTGAAGGCAAGCCTGTAGTTTTGGATTTTTGGGCAACATGGTGTGGTCCTTGCAAGCAGATTGCTCCATATATTGAAGAACTTGCTGAAGAATTCAAGGAAACAGTAAATATAGGTAAATGTGATGTAGACGATAATTCGGATCTTCCGGCTCAGTATGGTGTACGTAACATTCCTACAGTACTTTTCATAAAGAACGGTGAAGTGGTTGACAAGCAGGTAGGAGCTACTACTAAGGATGCTTTGGCTGCAAAGGTTAAGGCTTTATTGTAATCAAGCATACGTATCTGATTTGTCTAAACTTTATCAAATTAGTAATTAACTGATTAAAAATATATTATGGGAACAGAAAACGATTTCTTATTGGAAGATGAGGACGATGAAAAAACCATCGAGTTTATTAAGAACTATTTACCTCAGGATTTGAAAGAAAAGTTTACAGACGATGATCTTTATTATATCTTCGATCTTATAGTGGAATATTATACAACAAGCGGATGCTTGGATGCTCAGCCTGACGATGAAGGTTACATCAACATCGACCAAGATGAAATTGTAGACTACATAGTTAAGGAAGCTGGTGAAGACGGTATGGGCCCATACGCTCCGGAAGACGTATTTTTCGTGGTTCAGGGTGAAATGGAATATGGTAACCAGTTGGGAGCTGTAGAGTAATCTGTTTTTGTAATATACTGAAGTACAGAAAAATAAAAGGTGTGAGACATTTTAGCTTCACACCTTTTATTTTTTATACCGACTGACTGACAGATATGAAAAAAAAGATTCCTGCTGCAATCAGGGCTATTCCCAATAAAGCATAAAACAGTCTTGACTTCTTTCTGCCAAGGTTGCCTACTATAAATTGTGAGTTTTGTGCAGTAAAAAACCAGTCCCAGTTGAATATTGAGGCTAAAAGTGAAACCAGTCCTACTACAACAAAAACCGATTGTATAATATAATGAAAAATCATATTATATCTTCTTATATAGTATTCAATGCACAATAGTTGCTGTACATGCTGCTACGTGTATCAGTAAAATATTATGCATTCAACAGTCTGTTTACTCTTCTGTTTCGAATTTTACAGTACGTGTTCCGTCTTCGTTTTCTTCGATATATACATTAACGGTATTACCAGGAAGGACTTCTTCAATAAGTTCAGGCCATTCTATAAAGCACAATGCACCACTGTAGAAGTAGTCTTCGTATCCCATATCATATACCTCTTCAAGTTTCTTTATTCTGTAGAAGTCGAAGTGATAAATCAGTTCACCTGTTTCATCCGAGCGGTATTCGTTTACTATGGCAAATGTAGGAGAGTTTATAACATCTGTAACGCCAAGTTCTTCACATACAGCTTTTATGAATGTTGTTTTACCTGCACCCATTTTTCCGTAGAATGCAAAGACTGTGTTGTCACCCATTTCGGCAATAAACTGTTTCGCTGCCTCATGAATCTGTTCTAAAGAATTGATTTTTACTTCCATATTATTATTAATGTTTGAAAAGTTATCTTTTTTATATAGTTGTTTTCTTTTTTGTTTTCAGGACCTTTGCTAATGTATATAATATTATTGAAATGAATATTATAGATGCACCTGAAGGCACTCTCAACTGGTACGACAACAGCAGACCGCCAATGCAGCTTGCATAGCCAATAGCAATGGAAAGCCAGATAATTTTCTTAAAGCTGTGTGTAAACAGATTGGCTGTCATTTGCGGTAGTGTAAGCATTGATATTGCAAGCACTATTCCAACCATTCGCAAACATGCCACTATAGTAAGAGCTATAAACATCATAAGAGTATATTCGAAGAATCTCACCGGCAGATGTTGCGACATGGCAAAATCCCTGTCGAACGCAACTGATATTATGGTTCTCAGGAATACTGAGAAAAATGCGATGAGTGCAACGCTTAAAATAGCAAGCAAAACTATATCTCCTGTAGTGATTGTCAGGATATTGCCGAAAAGGAATGATGATAATTCGGGTGTAAATCCCGGAGCAAGGAAGCTGAATATAATACCCACAGCCATACCGAAAGTCCAGAAAACGGCTATGGCAGAATCCTCACGCATGTCGTTTCTTTTACTCAACCATTCTACACCGAAAGCAGAAAGTACAGAGAAAACGGCTGCCGATAACAGAGGAGATATTCCGGAATATAGTCCGATACCTATTCCACCGAAAGAGGCGTGTGTTATACCTCCACTGATGAATACAAGACGTCGGGTTACTATATAAGTACCGATAATTCCGCATGCAATGCTTGCAAAGAGACTCCCTAAAATAGCATGACGGAAGAATGTATATTGAAATAGTTCGAGAATATCACTCATGGAATTTTTGTATGTTTTATATTGTTTGCAAATAAACTGACTTTATTTGTGTGAATGTGTGGTTTTTATTTTAATGAATCCTTCGTTCTCCTACTATCAGGAACAATTCGTCTTTCAGTTCGTCGGGCAGTTCTATGCCTCTAAGCTGTAGACTTCGGCACCAGCCTGCAACTTCCACTTCCTGTGTAGAATAAAGTATTTCTCTGAACTCTTCTATCTCTTCTTCAGAATAACTGTCTGAGGCACGTCCCTTGAATCTGTCGAGCTCTTCATCATCGTAATATTCAATCTTCTTGCTTACCGCAGCCAATAGACTGTCTTTTTCACAAGTTTCGTGCTGTCCGCAGCATTCACTGTCAACTTCTACCACTTCGGGAGCTTTCTCTATTTCTCCTTTTTCTATTTTCTTCTGGATATTCCTGTTGTAGAAATATCCGGCAACAAGTCCAAATAAAGCTACACCTGCTAAGGCCAATAATAGTATCCACATAATATATTTCTTTATAACAATTTTGATTTTACTGAATATGTAGGTTACTCAACTGTAAATCCTGCCGATTTGAGATTTTCCCAGAAGTGGGGATAAGACTTTGATACAACATGAGGTTTATTTATCTTCAGATTATCCATCTTAAGCGATACAGGTGCAAAAGCCATAGCCATTCTGTGGTCTTCGTATGTATCTATAGAAGGATTATCTTCGGGAGTACATCTTTCTCCGTTCCAGTAAAGTACTGAATCATTCTGTTGTGATATATCAAAGCCTAATTTGCCTAACTCTTTTATAAGAGCTGATATACGGTCTGTTTCTTTAATTTTCAGACTCTGAAGTCCGCTAAAACGGAATGGAATATTGAGCATGCAACATGTTACCACAAATGTCTGTGCCAAATCCGGCTGGTTTATAAAGTCATATTCCATAACATCTGCAACCTTGCCCTTCTTTCTCAAAGTAACACAATTGTTGGAATATTCAGTTTCAACACCGAGAAGGCTGAACAGCTCGGCAACTTTTGAGTCGCCCTGAAAACTGTTTTTGAATAACCCTGGCAACTCTATTTCTGCGTCATCAGACAGTGCGGCTATTTCATACCAGTAAGAAGCGGCGCTCCAGTCGCTTTCGATATAATAGTCCACTGGTGAGTATTTCTGCGCATATACGGTAAGAACATTATCTCCAGTCCACTCAGCCCTTGCTCCGAACTCTTTCATGATTTGCAAAGTCAGGTTTATATATGGGCGTGAGATAATTTCTCCGGTAAGAGTTAATCGCAGTCCGTTTTTTAATGAAGGGCCAATCATTAGCAATGCTGAAATGTACTGTGAGCTAACATTACCAGGAAGTGAAATTTCGCTTGCTGAAAGACTTTTTCCGGTTATTTTAAGAGGAGGATAACCTTCATTTTCGGTATACATAATATCAGCTCCGAGTTCGCGGAGAGCATCCACCAGAACCTTTATAGGTCTTTGTTTCATTCTTTCTGTTCCTGTAATGATATGACATCCTTCTGTTACAGACAAATATGCAGTAAGGAAACGCATGGCAGTACCGGCTGCCATGATATTTATGGTAGGAGTCATTTCGTTTAGTGCCTTAATCATAACACTTGTATCATCGCAGTCGGAAAGGTTTTCTATTGTGTTATTGCCTTTAGACAATGCTCTGATAACAAGAGCTCTGTTGCATATACTTTTAGAAGAAGGCAACTGTATTTTTGTCTTTACGTATTGTGGAGCTGTTATACTTATTTGACTCTTATTCATGTATGTGTCGAATTTATTAATAATAATTTGTTTTCAAGCAAGGCTTTATCCAAATCACAATTCAAATAATTAATATTCCTGCATTAAGATATGCAAACTAATGTGTATATAACCTTGCAAAGATAATGAAAAAGTGGGATAAAAGAGAGATAAGTACATAATATATGTTTATATTTGTCTTATAACGGCTGCCGTTATAGCTATTGATTGTTAGATTAACTATATCAATGAAATAAAAAACAGAATAAAATTATAATAAAAACAATAATTATTCACCTTTAAACAAGTAACATACAATGATAGAACCAGTTTACTCCGCTTCTTCCGAAAGATATAATTGCGGTATGAAGTACCGCCGTTGTGGCAAGAGTGGCATTTTATTGCCAGAAATCTCATTGGGTCTGTGGCATAACTTCGGTGATGTAGATACACTTTCGTTGAGCAGAAAAAAGCTTCATTATGCTTTCGACAACGGAATAACACACATCGACCTTGCCAACAATTACGGTCCGTCTTACGGATCTGCCGAAGAAACATTCGGACAGATAATGAAAACATCTCTTGCTCCTTACAGAGATGAACTGTTTATATCAACCAAGGCGGGACATGATATGTGGCCCGGACCATACGGTAACTGGGGTTCGCGTAAATATCTCATGGCCAGTCTGAACCAGAGTCTGAAAAGAATGAACCTCGATTATGTGGACATTTTCTATTCTCACAGATACGACCCTGTAACACCACTCGAGGAGACTCTACAGGCATTGGTCGACATAGTGCGTCAGGGAAAGGCTCTTTATGTAGGTATATCTAAATATCCGGCAGACAAGGCCCGTGAGGCATACAGTTATCTGCGGTCTGAAAAAGTTCCTTGTCTTCTGTATCAGGGCAGATACAACATGCTAAACCGTGAACCGGAAAAAGAGGGGATAATAGATGACGCTTTTGCCAATGGAACCGGATTTATTGCTTTTTCACCGCTTGCACAAGGATTACTGACCAACAGATACCTTAACGGCATACCCGACGATTCAAGAATAGCAAGAGGCGGTTTTCTTAAAAAAGAATCACTAACCGAGGAACTCGGGAAAAAGATAATACAGTTGGATGCTATTGCGGCAGAGAGAGGACAGACACTTGCCGAAATGTCATTGGCATGGCTTCTGAAAGACGATAAGGTTACATCGGTAATAGTGGGCGCAAGTTCGGTAGAACAGTTGGCCGATAATATTAAAGCGCTGAAGAACACATCTTTTGACGATGCAGAACTTCAGCGCATTAATAAGATCATTGCAATTTAAAGCAGGTTTATAACCTCCTTTTTATTGATATACACAAGTGCAGCTCCCAATGCAGTACGATATTCGGAATATTCAGGAATATGAAACTTAAGATTGTACAATTCTTCCATACCATTGAATATCGGCCTGCATTGTGGAGGTTTTGTAAGATTTCCTATAAGAACGAAATCATTTATTCCGCAGGTCTTGCTTATCAGATTAGCGGCACTGCCTATAGCCTGAAATACCATATAAACTATACCGGCTGCAATATCTTCTTCGGCAGTATTACTTTCCGCTTTCCCGAAATTTGACGCTGTGGCATCCATAGGCAGGTCAGGCAATGGTTTATTGCATATATCCTTTATTCTCAGATTCACATTCGATATATCTCCCATTTTAGCCATTTCAACCACCTGGTTTATATCATGCGATTTCAGCATGAGCCTCGACAGTCCCTGTAATGTACCGCCTCCTATACCAGTACCTCCGAGATGTTGCATGCTGTCTCCGTCAACCTTAATGAAGGAAGTTCCGGTACCCATGCTTACGGCAATGAGCTTATCGAGTCCGCTATTATATTGTGCCCCGAGTGCGTTAGCCAGAAACTCATCGGTCTTTGCGGTAGGCCGTCCATATAGAGGAGTGTTGATGTAAGCGCTACCCACTCCTGTAAGCATTATCTGCTCTATATCCTGAAGTTCTATTTTATTATCGAATAAATATTTGCCGAAAGCTCCAAATAAAGATGTGATAGGGTCGGCTGCTGTGATGAAAAGCGGTGACTTTATAATTCCGTTCTCTATACCGACAATTTTTGTTGTACTGCCTCCCACATCAATTCCAAGTATTATAGCCATGATTCTAAAGTTTTAAACTTAATATGCGGCAAATGTATTAAAAATCATGATATGCACAATATAATGCTAAACATTAAATAAAACTTAACGCATTTTCTTCTTAAGCCAAAGATAATATCCGGTAATAGGAAGAGATGTACCTATCAAAGCAGCTATAAGGTATAGGATTTTACTCCATATACCACCCCAGTTGCCTACGTGCAATGAATAGAAAATACCTCTTAGTTTCTGTTTAAGCGGAGTATCTTCATATTTTGCTATTTTTACAAACTCTCCATTTTGTGGATTGAATGTAATATTATCCGATTTTTGTTTGTACCCGTCGGGGCTTAATGTAACCGATACCGTATTATTATTTATCTTCATGTAATTGAAATCTTTATAAGAAGATAAAACATTATTGTAAACTTTATCGAATACTATATAGTCTTTATCACCCTCTGAACCTTGCATGGAAATGTCGTCTCTTCCCATGCTTTTTTCTCTTTCTTTGCCTTTTTCATTCTCTTTGATTTTTCCATTGCCTTTGCCATTTTCATTGACTGTATCAACGGTATTTCTGCTGTTGTGTCCTGAATTGGCTCCCAAAAGATTATAAGCCATATCTTTATACCATCCGAATGACCATGTAGGACCTGTTAGAGACATCAGAAGCAGGAAAATTGTGGCATAGAATCCAAGCGCCACATGAGAATCGTACCAAAATCTGCGTTTCCCTTTATTACATGCAACCGACAGTCTGTTTTTAAGTCCCTTGCGAGTTTTAGGAATCCATATAAATAGTCCGCTTATGAGAATCAAAGTCATGGCAATGGTAGTGATTCCAACTATATATCTTCCCACTGAACCACCTGTTTTGCTTCCAGGAGGATCAAACAGCCATCTGTGCAATTTTTTCATTTGCATGAAAAAAGGATACGATTTGCTCCATCCCAATATTTCTCCATTGTACGGATTTACACAAAGAACTTTTTTGCCTGAATTCTTAAAGCTTATCTGGCAACTCGCCTCAGGGTCGGACGATATTCTTAAAGACGACAACTCCAGTGTGTCTCCTGTATGTTTCATCACCCTTTCAACTATTTCTGAAGGGTTCAGTCTGTTCATTCCTTTGGTATATTGTACTTCATATAGGTGACTGTTTAGTGCTCTTGTAATATCCTGCTCAAAAGCAAGACAGGCACCTGTAAAACAAATTACAGATATTATTATTCCCAAAGGTACGGACAACCACAGATGTATTTTTGAAAATATCTTTCTCATTCTAATCTTTTCTTCTTCTTCTTCTTCTATTCTTATTATTATTTCCTATGTTATACTTTCTTTATACTTTAAACATAGGGAAAAAAGAATCCTGAAAATTTTATTTTATTCTGTAACATTAAGTTTCCCAACACCCGATAATTGGGTAGCTTCTACTGTAAGTCCTTTAGTTGCGATACATGTAGCCGGATCTATCTTATAAATAGCTGGATAACCGCTGCTTGTAGTGACTGCAATATACGCCTTTCCATTCTCCATATAAGGAGTGTTTCCAAAACCACTGATATCCGAAGGCATACCGGTTATATATGTCAGTTTTTTATCTTCAGCCTTAAATACAGCAAGCTGGTTGGCTGTATATCCTGTCTCAGAGAAAGGACGGTCGTACATCAGCATCAGGAAATAATCTTCTGCAATAGGCCAGCATCTCATAAACGACTTTCCGTCAGTCTGTTCTTCTATATTGCAGTAATAGTCGTCAAAATCTTCCGTTCCCGAAGGAATTCTCACTACACCGGCAGGTAATTTTGTTTTCTGTCTGTCGTCACTCATGGTTTTAGCATAACTTGGCGAAAAGACATAGATATCACCATTTTCGGCACTCCATACCATCTGATAATACTGCGATTTCATTCTTCCGGCAGCATAGCTTATTTTGTCTGTTTTTATAAGTTTCTTATCTGTAAGAGATTCATCGCTGAAAATAGCAACGTAGCATTCATCGGGATACTGTGTCCATTGAAGTTCATCTTTATCATACGAGCTACTTCCGCTTCCTCCAGATTCAGTCTTAACCAGATCTTCATATCCCTCACGTATCCATTTCCCGTTTTCGAATTTTGTACCATACTGGCTCAATCCCATAGGAATGGCAGCAGAGAATATCTTACCGTTATTTTCAAGAAGTCCGGCCAATGTAACATACTCGCCGTTGCCGAGGAAGTTTTCAGAGAGATAACTTTCGTTTTTTGTGTCGTTTGTTGTATATATTTCACTGGCTGCATTAAGATAAGAAATCAAGAAAGATTTTGGAGTATATCCGTTTTCATCATTCCATTCGGTAGGTCCGCTTCCTGTAGATGTAGTCATGATATACTTTCCGTATGTGCCGAAAGTAGTGAATCTCCTGATTGCAAACTCTCCGTTTCTCTTTTTGATTTCATTGTTGGAATTAAGATAGAAGGAAGTTGTTACACCGGCGTTTCCCTGATTATAGACCAATCCATAAAGATATTTGTTTTCAAAATAAATCCATTGAGTGGCACCATCGTTTACCAGACCGTTGTTCTTGGTAGATACTGTACCTTCATCAAGTGAAGGAGCGGTGAGCAATACGTTTGTTGTATTTCCCGAAGCTGTAACAGATGCGGCTATGACATATTTTGAAGATGAATTATTGTCATTGCCATTATTGATATTACTGTTGTTTGGAGTATCATCACTGCACGAAGCAGCCGAAATCATAATTCCACATGCAAATGCCAAGTTCCTGAAAAGATTCTTTTTATCCATATTCTATACGTTTTACTGTTATTTTTTTATTTTATATTGTTAATGTTTTGTAGCTTTTCTTCTGTTTCTGAAATTTCTTTCTTCAGGAGTCTTCTTCTTTTGAAGTTTTCTCCATTTGAAATCTCTTTTTTCAGTTATTTACCGAAATAAACTCTGAGCTTTCCATAAAAGGCTCTTCCTGCCTTTTGCAGACTGAAGTTGTCATATAACTTCTCATCTGTGATATTCCTGCATTCAAGCGAGAGGTTGTATCTGCCGTTTTTCATGCTATACGACAGACTCAGATTGTGTGAAAACTGGTTTGGAACAATATAGTCACTGCTTGAACCTATCACTTGTGAGTAGTATGAAAAACTGTGCAGATACTGATTATCGTAAGTAAATGTCAGAGTATTGCCTTTTTCTATCAGATTATGCCAGTAAAGAGTGATATCCGAATCGGCAAACATATAAGGGATATTTGGCATACGTTCCTTATACGCCAGGTTGGGCTGGGTGGTACCTATAGCCATTTCCTGGTTATCCCTTACATCCATTCTTGTGAAATTACCTCCTATACTGAGCCAGTTTTTAAATCCGTATCTTACCGAAGCATTTATACCTTTTGTAAGCACCTTACCATAGTTTATATAAGTAGCGGCCATTTTACCTCCACTCAGGTCGGCTATATTTCTTTGTATATAATCTTTAGTATCACGGTACACAAGTCCGCCTTCTAAGTATATGCTATGATTCCCGAATATCTTATTATAGCTTATATTCAGGTTCAGATTATCACTGTTCTCAGGGCGTATACTCACATCCCCCATTTCGAGGTCCTCATCACCGAACATTTCCTCTATGGTAGGCAGGCGATAAGCTTTCTCGTACGACAGTTTAACCTGTAGTTCCGGTATCACAAAATATGTTCCTGCAGCACCGTATCCTGTAGAGATGACATTCCTTTCGGTACGCACAAAATCGGTAGCGTTTGCATCCGTTGCCTGAGGTCCAGAAACATACTGAAGATATTGTTTCACAAAAGCAGACAAGTTCCATTTTTCCGAAAGCATAAGTCTGTAAGAAAGTCCGCTGATATTTTTCCTTGTTCTCTTGTCTATCTCGTCAGTTTGTTCTTCCTTGGCAAGTAGTGAGGTATTCGAACGTCTGAAAGCATTGAAAACATTATTGAATGTAATGAAATGAGCCTTTCCGATTCTGTAATTTACAGTAACGGTATTGTTCCAGTTGTCATTATCTGCGCGTGAGTACTGATACGACTGCTCTCCACGAGTGTTCATGAGTTTCTTTTCTCCCAGCCAGTTGTATTCGTATGCAGCCGTATCTACATTGTATGTAGTATTTCTGTTATAGTTGGCTGTAAGAGTAACCTCAAGTCCCTTTGTAAACAAATCTCTTTTTTTATACTCCACAGAAGGCATAAGCGAATGTCCTTTCCTGTGTTTTTCGCCGTATACAATATTCTGTCGTACTCCGGTCTGTACATCCTGATACATATTAGAATATGTAAATCCGAACATAAGACGGTCGGCCCATATTTTGTCTACAACTCCCAATTTTCCTACAATAGCTTCATTATGATATGTATCATTAAATCTTTTTACTCTTCCTGTTCTCGCATTAATATTACCTGTTTCAAAGTCCTTAATAGGTCCGTCTATATAATAATTGTTGTCCGAATAGTTTTGAAAAGCATTGATTTCGTAAGTAAATCCATTTTTAAGACTTTGTCCGAAATGTACATTCGACTTATGAGTATTGAACGAACCATATGAATACGAAGCATCGAGAAACCAGTTCCTTTTCTTTTTGTTGGTTACGATATTTATAACTCCTCCTATAGCATCAGTACCGAAACCTACAGGAACCACACCTTTATATACTTCTATTCTTTCTGCGAAATTTACAGGTATGTTATTTAGTCCGAATGAACTTCCAACTCCCTCCTGAGGAACTCCGTCGATGAATACCTTAACATGCTTTCCGCTGAAACCATCGAGAAGAAGCTGCATATCCGAACCGACACCTCCCGATTCTCTTAATTTCATTCCCGGAGCCTTGGCCAAAGCGTCACTTAGGCTTTTTGTGGTATTTTGCATGTCTTTTGTATCTACAGCTACAGCATTGAATGCCGAACGTTTAAGTCTGCTTACTCCATTTGATACAACCACCACTTCGTCAAGTTCGGTAACCGATGATTTAAGTACTATTTTTTCACGTATGCTTTGATTTTCATGTACGGTAATATCTTTCTCAATGGTTTCGTATCCGATAGCTGATACCACTAATGTATATTTCCCAGCCGGGGCATTAAGTATATATTGTCCTTTCTCGTCGGTAGTGCAACCGTAGTTTGTACCTTTCAGATAAACAGTTACAAAATCTACAGGTTTGTGGTCGGACGAAACGACCGTACCTTTTATTACAGAACGTGTGGAACTTTCAGAAGAAGCCGCTTCAGAAGTGACTAATTCAGTAGTTGTAAAATTCGATATCTTGTCATTTGCTGTTACATACCATGATTGCATGGCTGTTGTCGCCATAACCCCCGACAATAGAAAAATTCTTAATCTAATACCTATATTCATTTCCAATCTATATACTTAAACTTATATACTATAATGATGTAGTGTACTTATAAAGTAACATACTTCATAATGCACTTTAGCTAACATCATTTAACTGGATGCAAAATTACTTTGTAATAAAAATTCCTGCAATCGCAATTTTTAGGTATTGTTTTGTCTCAAATAATGTATTAATCTAACAAATTTTAGGTATTATCTGACATAAATGCGTATCCAACAGATTTCAAGTTTCCTTATTTTTTCTATTTTTGCATAGTAAAAAAACAGTTAATTAATAGCACATAATACTAATAATATAATACATAACACTAATCTAACCTTTAAAGAAAACCTTTTGAAACATGAATAAATCGTTGTTATTAACTCTTATGTTTTCCGGGATTATGAATATGAATGCCGAAATCATTAACATATCACATTTCAGATATATGGGACCATATCCCGTAAAGATGCCCTATCAGGTAGACAGTGTAGATGTCAACTCTGAAAAATTCGATTTGGCAGCTTTTCTCGATATGCCTCTCCTTGACTCTAAAACACTTTATGCAAACAGTTCTGTAGTTGAGGCTTCCGGCCTTCCTGTCATTGAAAAGGGTATGGCTGTGAATATAGCGGGCTTCTCTGTAGAAAACACTTCATATACAGAAGCTACTTTGAAAATAGACGGATTTAAACATTATAAAGTATATTTGGACGGGAAAGAACTGTCGGTATCCGACTATAAGTTAAAACTTGAACCGGCCACCCATAAACTTGTAATAAAGTATCTTTCTGAAGGAAATGAGAAAACCGTACCGTCTGTATCTCTTGAAACAGAAACTGATGGTAAGTTGAAAATAAGGGAAGACGGGAAGAATCTTTATACTATAAATGATGTATTGCATGGAACAAGAATATCTTCAGTGCAGACATCTCCTTCGGGCAATTTTATCATAGTTGGGTATAGAACCACTATTGCTGGAGGAAAGTCATCTGTGATAAATAAAATAATCAGACTTTCGGATGGTAATATCATGGCCACAACTACAGATGATATCCGCTGGATGCCGCGCAGCGACAAATATATCTTTACCCGTAGTGGAGTAGGAGCGAGAGAGCTGATTCTTGCCGACCCTGTCAGTGGTGTGGAGAATGTCTTGTCGGCAAACCTTCCAGACGGCTCATTTACAGTCTCACCTACAGAAGATTACCTTATTTTTACCAAGGTATCCGAAGGCCCGGCAGAAAGGAAGGAGATATATCAGATACTTGAACCGGATGACAGGCAGCCAGGATGGAGGAACCGCACTTCACTTTTGAAGTTCGACCTGAAGACAGGTGTGCTGCAGCCTCTGACTTTCGGATACAGGAACGTATATCTCACAGATATATCGAAGGATGGAAAAGAAATACTTATGATGGTGAGCACACGCAGACTTACCCAGCGTCCTACCACACTCAACAGTCTTGTTAAAATGAATGTTACAGATATGACAACCAAGGTTCTTGTTGAGAATGACGGATTCATATCTAATGCCAGATTCTCCCCCGACGGAAAGAGTGTGCTTATTTCCGGTTCGCCTGAATCTCTCAATGGAATTGGGATGAATGTTAAGGAAGGACAGATACCAAGTATGATTGACACACAGTTGTATATGCTCTCGCTCAATGACGGTAAAATTACACCTCTCACCAAGACTTTCAATCCTAATGTATTGCAATATATGTGGAATGAGTCTGATAATATGGTTTATTTTACAGCCGAAAATAAAGATCATATTGATATGTTTAGCCTTAACCCGTCTACAGGCAAAATATCAAATTTGAATCTTCCAGAAGAACTCATAACCGGTTTTTCCGTTTCTGGCAATAATGATGTATTGTCTTTTTATGGTGAAAGTGCGTCAAACGGCCAGAGACTTTATACCCTTCATACAGATTCACGTAAGGCAAAACCTGTCTTGATAGACGATATCAGTGCAAAAATCCTGGAGGGTATAGAGTTAGGCAAGTGTGAGGAATGGAATTTTATAAACTCGCGCGGTGACACCATTTGTGGACGGTATTATCTTCCTCCACATTTCGACGAAAACAAGAAATATCCTGTAATTGTAAATTATTATGGAGGCTGCAGTCCTACAAGCCGTAATTTCGAGAGCCGTTATCCTCATCATGCATATGCTGCATTGGGATATGTGGTTTATGTTATACAGCCAAGCGGAGCTACAGGTTTCGGACAGGAGTTTTCAGCACGTCATGTTAATACATTTGGTGATTATGTAGCCGATGATATTATTGAAGGAACAAAGAAATTCGTGGCAGAACATAAGTTTACCAACCCCGATAAGATAGGATGTATAGGAGCTTCATACGGTGGTTTCATGACACAATATCTTCAGACCAAGACAGACATTTTTGCGGCTGGTATATCACATGCAGGTATAAGTGACATAACAAGCTATTGGGGAGAAGGTTACTGGGGATATTCTTACAGTGAAGTCTCGGCAGCAGGCAGTTACCCGTGGAATAATCCGAAACTGTTTACCGAACACAGTCCGCTGTTTAATGCCGACAAGATTCACACTCCTTTACTCTTCCTTCATGGTGATGCCGATGTAAACGTACCGGTGGGAGAAAGTATACAGATGTTTACAGCCCTGAAACTGTTGGGAAGAGAGACCGCATTTGTGGCAGTGACAGATCAGGACCATCACATAGTAGACTACGATAAGCGCATAAAGTGGCAGAATACTATTTTTGCATGGTTTGCCAAATGGCTTCAGGATGATGATACATGGTGGAATGCAATATATAAGCCAAAGAGTTTGTAAAGAAAAAGATATTTTTAGTTAAATCATTTTAATAGAATGTTTACGGTTGGTGCATACTGTGAACATTCTATTATTTTTGCCGTTGAAAAACATTTTTTACATTATATGGATGAAATATTTATAATCGTCGGGTTGATTTTGCTCAACGGTATCTTTGCAATGTCGGAAGTAGCTTTGATATCAGCCCGCAAATCTCGTCTTTCCGCAGACGCAAAAAACGGAAACAAATCAGCGCGAACGGCACTTAAGTTGGCTAATGAACCCGACAGGTTCTTGTCGACAGTTCAGATTGGAATTACATTAATCGGTATCCTTACCGGTATCTATTCCGGCAATAAGATTGCGGCCGATTTAACTGAAACTATGAAACTATGGGGAATACCTGCAGGGTATGCATCTGGAGTTGCACAAGGTGTAATTGTTGTAGTGGTGACATATCTTACTATTATTTTCGGTGAGCTTGTTCCTAAACGTATAGGTATGACTATGGCCGAAAAGGCGGCAAAGGTTATGGCAAGACCTATGAATTTTCTTTCTGTTATAGCTCTTCCTTTCGTATGGTTGCTCGCAAAGAGTACCGAAGTGATGTTCAACCTTCTTGGAATAAAAGGTGAAGAAAGTAAGGTAACAGAAGAAGAAATCAAGTCAATTATTCAGGAGGGAGCCGAAGATGGAGAAGTGCAGCCTGTGGAGCAGGATATAATGCAGAGGGTTTTCTTGTTAGGAGATCTTAAGGTTGTTTCCATCATGACACAGAAAAGTGAGATAGTATGGCTTGATACAGACATGAATGCGCAAGATGTAAAAAACATTATTACTGACAATCTTTATGAGTTCTATCCTATAGCAGATGGAGATCTTGATCATGTAAAGGGAATTGTAAACCTCAAGGATTTGGTTCTGCATCTTCATGAGCCCGATTTCAATCTTGTTTCTCTTACCCACGAAGCTGTATTCTTTCATGAGAACATGAATGTTTATAAGGTTCTCGAACAGATGAAAATGAAGAAGATAAGTCGTGCGCTCGTTTGCGATGAGTTTGGTGCATGTACAGGTATCATTACTTTGAAGGATATACTGGAAGGGCTTGTCGGTACTGTGGATGATGCAGATGATGAACCTGATATCATAAAGCGTGTTAATAAGGAAGGATGGCTTGTTGATGGCCAGTGTACGATGTACGACTTCCTGAATTATTTCAACCGTCCCGAGTTGTTTGAAAAGTCTGATTTCCATACATTGGGCGGACTGATTCTTCAACATTTGCAGCATGTGCCTCAAAGTGGTGAAACTCTTCAGTGGAATGGTTTTGTTTTCGAGGTAGTGGATATGGATGGTGCAAGAATAGATAAAGTACTGGTTACTGCACCAATTGCCGAAGATAATGGCGATGAGGATGCGTAATTTTTAGTGTATAATAGTAATAAAAAGCCTCGTTGTTGATGTTTATTTCGACAACGAGGCTTTTTTGTATGTTCGTTATATTGTTACTTTATATAGTGGTCTTACGATTATAGTAGTACGCCCGTCTGATATAAGTGGTACGCTCGTCCGACTTGAGTGGTACGCCTGTCCGATTTATGTGGTACAGGCGTCCGACATAAGTGGTACGGTATATATAATTTTATGCTTTCGACAAATAAAAAATTTGTCTCGTCATTCTGTTTGGTTTGTCTCGACATTTATATTAGTTTGAGGCCGCATTTTTTGTTCCATATAAATCTCTTTTATGGATTGTTTTTTTTGATTCTCTTCTTTATCTTCATCATCATCTTCTTTATTTTCTTCTTCCTTATACTTCATTTTAACATAAAGTCAATTTGAAGTCAATTTTATAAATTAGTATATATAATATAATAATGT
>artificially_reared_2__coassemble_274_pt1 | contig 30842 bp, 24 predicted proteins | sample artificially_reared_2__metabat2_high_PE_035 | metagenome-assembled genome bin artificially_reared_2 | reverse complement strand
TTTTAAATAATCTATATAATACTATCCTTTAAGCGACATTATTACATCATGCCACCCATACCGCCCATTCCTGGAGCAGCCATTGGCATTTCAGGTTTGTCTTCTTTCTTTTCTACAATTACACATTCTGTAGTAAGGAACATACCTGCAATAGAAGCTGCATTTTCAAGAGCAACACGAGTTACCTTGGCTGGATCTACCACACCGGCAGCATGCAAGTGTTCGTAAACATCTGTACGTGCATTGTAACCGAAGTCGCCTTCACCTTCACGAACCTTCTGAACAACCACAGCACCTTCTTTACCTGCATTTGCTACAATCTGACGAAGAGGTTCTTCGATAGCACGCTTGATGATTTCGATACCTGTTGTTTCGTCTGCATTGTCACCCTTCATGCCTTCAAGAGCATCGATAGCACGGATGTAAGTTACGCCACCACCAGGAACAATACCTTCTTCGATTGCGGCACGAGTAGCACACAAAGCATCATCTACACGGTCTTTCTTTTCTTTCATTTCAACTTCGCTGGCAGCACCTACATAAAGAACTGCTACGCCACCCGACAATTTGGCAAGACGTTCCTGAAGTTTTTCCTTATCATAATCAGAAGTTGAGTTCTTGATTTCAGCCTTAATCTGGTTGATACGTTCCTGAATAAGTTCTTTCTGTCCGGCACCGTTAACGATAGTAGTGTTTTCCTTAGAAACTGTAATCTTATCGCAAGTACCAAGCATTTCGAGAGTAGCCTGTTCAAGTTTCAATCCCTTTTCTTCGCTGATTACGATACCACCTGTCAACACTGCGATATCTTCGAGCATAGCTTTACGACGGTCACCGAAGCCCGGAGCCTTAACAGCACAGATCTTCAACTGTCCGCGAAGACGGTTTACTACAAGTGTAGTCAATGCCTCACTGTCAACATCTTCTGCGATAACCAACAAAGGACGTCCGCTCTGAACAGCTGGTTCAAGGATAGGCAAGAAATCCTTCAGGTTAGAAATCTTCTTATCGTAAATCAATACGTATGGATGTTCCATTACGCATTCCATCTTCTCTGTATCAGTTACAAAGTAAGCCGACAGATAACCACGGTCGAACTGCATACCTTCTACTACACCAATTGTAGTATCTGTACCCTTAGCTTCTTCAATTGTGATTACACCATCTTTAGAAACCTTGCGCATTGCGTCAGCAATAAGCTTACCGATAACAGGGTCGTTGTTTGCAGAAATAGTAGCAACCTGTTCAATCTTGTCATAATTGTCGCCTACAGTTTCAGCCTGCGACTTGATAGACTCAACAACCTTAGCCACAGCCTTGTCGATACCACGTTTCAAGTCCATTGGGTTGGCACCTGCAGTAACGTTCTTAAGACCTACACCTACGATAGCCTGAGCCAAAACTGTAGCAGTAGTAGTACCGTCACCAGCGTCATCACCAGTCTTTGAAGCTACAGATTTAACAAGCTGTGCGCCTGTATTCTGGAAAGGATCAGCAAGTTCTATTTCCTTGGCAACTGTCACACCGTCTTTTGTAATGTGAGGAGCACCGAATTTCTTTTCGATAATTACGTTACGTCCTTTAGGACCAAGTGTTACCTTTACCGCATTAGCAAGTTCGTCAACACCTTTTTTCAACTGATCACGTGCATCTATATTGAATAAAATATCTTTAGCCATAATTTTCAGAATTTTAAAAGATTAAAAATATAAAAACTGATTATTCCAATACTGCAAGAACATCGCTCTGACGCATCATCAGATACTTAACACCTTCGTGTTCGATTTCTGTTCCAGAATATTTTCCGTACAAAACTGTATCGTTTACCTTCAATACCATTTCTTCGTCTTTTGTACCGTTACCAACTGCTACAATAGTTCCCTGCAATGGTTTTTCTTTTGCTGTATCAGGAATGATGATACCACCGATAGTTTTCTCTTCTGCTGGAGCAGGGAGTATCAATACTCTGTCTGCTAATGGTTTAATTGTCATAATAGTATATTTTTATTGTTATTTTTCAGTTTATCTAATATTTTGTCTTTAATAAGACACAATTCACAATACGAAAATCGTGCCAAACACAAATTCTGTCATATTGGCATATTATTTATTTATTAAATATATATAACACTGACATATAATCAGTAGTGACACAAAGTTATATCACTGATTTAGTAGCTAAATATTGGTTACGCACACAAACTACTAAAAAATTTAGTAGAATTACTAATACTTTTAGTAGTTTGTAAAATATATTTTTTATATTTGCAAAAACAATAATTTAAAATGTTTTGCAGATATGAAAAAACTGACATTGAAAGAAGAAGAAATAATGGATATCCTATGGAATAACGGTCCTATGTTCATACGTGAAATGCTGGCATTCTATAAAGAACCAAAGCCTCATTATAATACTATAGCTACATTGGTAAAACTGCTTGTTGAAAAAGGGTTTGTCTGTTACAGACCTCTTGGAAACACCTATCAATACGAAGCTAAAATAACCCAAAAGCAATATCATGGTTCTGCATTAAGTGATATTATATCACAGTACTACGACAACTCTTATACCAAAGTGGTTTCACAGTTCATCGAAGATGAGAAAATGGATCTGGAAGAACTTAAAAAACTGATATCCGAAATAGAGAAAAACCGCAAACAATAAAGAGCTATTTAATAAAGCCATTATATGATAACCTTATTATTCTATATATTAAAAAGCAGTTTCTGTCTGTTATTACTTTATGTATTCTACAAACTGCTTTTATCTTCCACTACACATTTCCGGTTCAACCGTTATGTTATAATTACCGGAACTGTGGTATGTATGTTTCTTCCATTTATTTCACTAGAAATAGAAAAAGACATTTCAGCACCGGTTTCTTTCCATGTACTTGAAGAAATGGCTACATCTGTAAATAGTCAGAATTTGGCAGAGATAAAAAATAATGCATCTGTAATCCGGATATCAACTATTTCCAGCCTTATTATCGATATTCTTACGATAATATATCTGACTGGGACTTTGATTATGTTATTATCATTGGTCACAAGTTATATAAGAGTGATTAATATAATTAAAGGGATGGAATGTATAGAGCGTAACGGAGTGAAATGGATGCTGACTAGAAAAAATATACGTCCTTTCAGTTTATGGAATCATATTATAATATCTTATAATGATTATTATAAATACTCTCCGATATGTGTTCATGAAACAATACATGTAGCCAACAAGCATTTCTATGATAATCTGTTTCTACAGATAGTGTTAGTATTCCATTGGTTCAATCCTTCAGTATGGCTGTTAAAGAAGGAATTGAAGACTATACATGAATACCAGGCAGACCAAGGTGTATTAAACTGTGGCATCGATGCAACTAAATATCAATTATTACTCGTAGAGAAAGCTGTGGGTTCAAGGCTCTACTCAATGGCTCACGGATTCTCTAATAATTCACTTAAAAAACGTATTTCTATGATGTTGAAAAAGAAAAACAGCAAGTGGGCAAGGCTTAGAATTTTGCCGGCAGCCCCTATCGTGGCAGGAGTTCTGTATGTTTTTGCTACTCCTGAAGTAAAGAGTCTGAGTAGTTATGACCCGACTTATGTCAAGGATTCTGTACGGATAGATTATTCGGATAATCTGTTATCGGAACTCAACTCTAATGGTGATAAAATAGTGGTTGATCTCTATGTGAACAAAAGAAATGAGTATTTGATTAACAGGGAAATTTACTTTAAAGAAATAGACGATAAAACAACTACCAGGATTAAGGATATACTGGTCAGAAAATTTACAGAAGAGTATAACAGAGAAAAAGAGGATTGCCTCCCGGTAGTTGTGTGTATCAAGGCCGACAGAAACACCAGAATGGAAGCTATAAATGAAATAAAAAGAAATGTAAGAAGTGCATACGATCGGGCAAATACGGAGCTTAAGAATGAATATCCGGACGATGTAGTAGATAAATGTATGCAACCAAAGTTGTTTTATACTTATCCCAAAGTAAGTACAGAAAATCCTTCAAAAATAAGTAGTGATGAAGCTGTATTAAACGGATATAAAATAAGATTTTTAATTGAAGCCAGGGAAGTTAAAAGTTTGAGCAATTTTTCTGTTTCTGATTTGAAAGAAGCGATAAGTTCTATTTTGGAATCATACGATATTAAGAAACTGACGGTTTCACTGAAATGTCCTTCCGATGCCTCCGAAGGCACGGTATATGATTTAAAACAAGTGCTGAGAAATGCTTATTTACTGAAAATGAATTTGGAACATTGATATAATATGATAAATGGTATGAATATGAAAACAATGCTATTATCTGTTATATTATTGTTTGCTTCTTGTACTCCTAAGCACGATGAAGTAAGAATTGAAGGGCAGCTTAATGATGTTGATGACGGAATGGTCATACAACTGTTTTCAAATGAAGGCGGTGTAGGAGAATGTCTGATGTGTGATACTATTATTGACGGAAAATTCAAATTCGTATATACTCCTGAAGATGATAAATTAAGAAATGTAATGATAGTGTTAAATTCGGATAATTTTCCTTCCATGCCTCTTGATTTATGGGTTAAGAAAGGGTGTGATGTTAGTATCACAGGAAAGGATCGTTATATTTTCACATGGGATGTAAAAAGCAATTTAAACGAGCAGAAATTCCGGCAGAAACTTATTAAATCTTCCTTGAGCGAATGGAAAGAAGTTCAGCGTCTTTCCATAGAAAAAAATAAATACTACAGAGCTTATGCTATGGAAAGGAATCAAAGAATGAAGACCATAGCAGACAGTTTGAGTAAAATGAGAGATGATATACAATTTAATATCATATATAAGAGGATTGCAAAAATCATGCTGGAATCCGACATCAATGCGGCATGGCTGAAGCAATTGGAAGGCCTTGCACGAATGTTGAGTTACGAAAAGGATATCCCCATAAGAACAGAATTACAGCAACTTTATGATATGCTCGACGAAGAGCTGAAAAAATCTGAAATCGGGACCTCCGTTTATATAGCCTTGAATCCACCAACTGTTGCAGTAAAAGGAGACGATGCTCCTGATAGCGATATATATGACATAAAAGGGAATATACACCACATATCCGATTTTAGAGGCAAATTTATATTACTCGACTTCTGGAGTGACGGATGTGCTCCCTGTATAATGGCACAACCTGAGCTGAAGGCTATCAGCGAAGAATATAAGGATAAACTTGAAGTAGTAAGCCTTAACATGCAAGACAAAAAAGCCTGGAAAAAAGTTTCAGAAAAATATCCTATAAGTTGGCATAACTGGAACGATCTGAAAGGCTTTAATGGTTTAGGTGCTTTTTATGGTGTGAGAGGTATTCCACATTTTGTTATGATTTCTCCTGATGGCAAGATTCTGGACAGCTGGTCGGGATACGGTGAAAATCATCTGAAATTAAAGGTAAGAACGATCATCAATGCCAAATACTCAGACTCTGTAATTCAATAAATAACAGTTATTGAAAATACTCAAAAAAGGTGGGCAAGTTCTAATTTAAATTTGCTCACCTTTTTTATACAGATTTAGGCAAGAATAAATTCAATAGAAGAATTCTTCAGAACATTACACTGATATTCAACAAATTAATCTTATTTAACTATATAATTTAGTTGAGTAACTAAAATTTTTAGTTACTTTGTAACAAACAAAGAAAATACAAAGTAAGCCTTATGAAAAAACTGACATCTAAAGAAGAGGAAATTATGGATTTTTTTTGGGAAAAAGGTCCATTATTTGTGAAAGAACTTCTTTCATTTTACGAAGAGCCTAAGCCACATATTAACACTCTGTCGACAATCGTCCGCGGATTGGAAGAAAAAGGCTACATAGGACACAAAGCATATGGAAACTCATTTCAGTATTTTGCTACTGTGAGCCGAGATGATTTCAGTACCAGCACATTGAAAAGTGTAATAAGCAAGTATTTCAACAATTCATACCTGAGTGCTGTATCTTCACTGGTAAAAGAAGAAAATATATCTGTTGATGAGTTGAAAGAGCTTATTAATGAAGTAGAAAACAATAATAAATAAACTATCAATAGATAAGCCTAATAGATAAGTTTTTTTTAAAATACCCACAACAAATAAATCTGGAATAAGGAATAATAAACACGTAAAATTATTATAACCTGCTACAGAATAATTGTCTGATAAATAAAACTCTAATTACATGGGAACACTCTTGGTATATATATTCAAGTCGGCAGTTTGTCTTATTGTATTTTATCTGTTCTACAAATTGCTTATGAGTAAGGAAACATTCCACAGATTCAACAGATTTGCATTGCTTGGCATACTTGTAATATGCTCACTGGTACCGCTCATAACTGCCGACATGGTTAAAATCACCTCAGATACGGTAACAAATCCGGATATCTCAATAGACACACTGGCTGTATCGGCTGGAATAGCCGAAGAAGAACTGAAAACAGATACTGGCATATCTGCAGACATTGTCAAATGGGCTATAAAGTTATATATAGCAGGAATGGTATTCTTTGTTATCAGAAGTTTATTTATGTTCGGCAAGATTATTTATCTTACATCCAAAGGAAAGAGATATGATATCAGAAAGTATGTTGCCGGTGCAAATCCCAATATCAGACTAACTGTAACAGACGACAACACTCCCCCTTTCAGTTGGATGAATCACATTGTCATTTCTGAAACAGACCTGAAGGAAAACGGAACCGAAATTCTCTGTCATGAAATGGCTCATATAAACAATATGCATTCCGTCGACCTTCTGATTGCGGATTTATGCATAATTCTCCAGTGGTTTAATCCTGCCGCATGGCTTACCAAGGCAGAACTGCAGAATGTACATGAGTTCGAAGCAGATGAAACAGTTATTAAAAGCGGAATAAATGCAAAGCAATATCAATTGTTATTAATAAAAAAAGCTGTCGGCTCAAGGCTCTACTCAATCGCCAACAGCTTTAATCACAGTAAACTTAAAAAGCGTATCACTATGATGATGAAAAAGAGCTCAAATCCATGGGCACGCGTAAAGTATCTTTACGTACTTCCAGTGGCAGCCATAGCCGTTGCCGCTTTTGCCCGTCCCGAAATCTCCAAACTCAGCGATGAGATTTCAAGTGTCAAAGTTAATGATTTTTCGGCAATAAAGGAAAATCATGAACCGAAAAACATTAAAGTTTCTGATAATGCGGAAAATACCGACGAAAAGATTATTGTCAAAGGTACTATTGTGGATGAAAATACCGGAGATCCGGTGTCTGGTGCAAGTATAATAATAAGAGGAACAACCAATGGTACCATATCGGATTCTGACGGAAAATTCTCTTTAGAGGTAGAAGAAAATTCTGTTATACTAATATCATTTATCGGAAAACAGACATACTCTATCATTGCATCAAAGCAGGATATAGAGCAAATCAAGAATACTCCTATAAAACTGAAGGATGATGTTAAAAAAACAGATGAGATTGTGGTTGTGAGTTACGCAGATTATAATACTGGAAATGACAGTAAGACAAACAGCAAAGACCCAAAATCCCAGAATTCTTCCAAGAGTAACAATTCCACAGATTCTAAAGGCAATATCACCGATAATAAAGATAACACTTTTACGGTAGTAGAATCTATGCCTGAATTTCCCGGAGGTATAAACGAACTAATGAGATTCATGTCAAAAAACATCAAATACCCAGTAGATGCCCAAAAGGCTAAAATAGAAGGTAGAGTGATTGTTCAGTTTGTAGTAAGAAAGGATGGCTCTACATCCGATTTTAGTGTTATAAGAAGCGTCTCTCCTTCACTCGACGCGGAAGCTATAAGAGTTTTAAGTTTGATGCCTAAATGGAAACCTGGTATGCAAAGAGGAAAAGCCGTTAATGTAAAGTACACTGTGCCTATCACATTTAAGCTTAATTCTCCAGTTGCAAATACAGGCTCAGAAGAACAGAACAGTTCAAATAAATCGGATAGTTCAAATAGTTCCGATAATGCTGATAAATCATCTACTGACGGCAATATGTAAATCCTGGTTAATACTTAGAGAATAAACAGCAACAATATTTAGTTAGCAGTAATATTTAATTATAATGCGAATCTGGAATCGGAATTATATTCCAGATTCGCTTATATCTCTAATAATCAGATATTATTAATCTTATTAATAAGATATCATTCATCAGACACTATTAATCAGATAATACTATGCGACATTTTATGCGATATCATATACTACATTTTATACTCTCATTATTTTTCCTGAACGTTTTTGCAAACCATTCACAGGCTCAGGATATACAAGATATAAAAGACATTAAAGATATAAAGGAGATAAAAGACCTAAAGGAGATTAAGGATATAAAAGAAATTAAAGAAATAAGGCAGGCTTTCGATGAATATAATTTTGAAAAAGCGATATCTCTGATCGACAATCTGGACTCTATAGATTCAGAATGCATGAACATAAAAATCCAGTCGTTAAAGGAACTGAACAAGTGGCAGGAAGCTATCAGACTTATGGAGCAGAACATAGTTCGCGACAGTACCAAAATAAAAACATGGGTAGAACTTGCCGAGTGCTATAAAAAAACAGGAAATCTCGATAAGACTTCGGATGCATACAAAAAGGCTGTTGAACTGGCTCCAGAAAGGGTTGTACTAAGAACAAAATATATAAACAGCCTTATTAACAACGAAAAAACCGAAGAGGCACGAAAGGCATGTCACGACTGGCTTAAGAGTGATTCAACCGCCGCTACCGCCTACCGGCTGTTAGGACAGACATACGAAAAAGAAAACTACGAAGCTGCTTTGATAGGATATGTATCGGCATATAACCGCGACTCTACCAATGCCGAGAATGTAATTATGCTTGCCAATCAGCTGAACAACGGGAAGTATTATGAATCTGTTATAGATATAACTGAAAAATATCGCCTTATAGACAGCCTCAACATAGATGTAAACAGACAGAACGCCAAGGCCTATTGCCTGAGCGGGATGTACAAGGAAGCCATAAACAGATATGAAAGTCTGAAAAGATTAGGCGACAAATCATATCTCACTTACTTTTATTTAGGATTGTCGTATTATGGCGACAACTGGTTTTACGGCGCTTACGACAATCTTAAGAAAGCTATTGAAATCATGCCTCCGTCTGAAGCCAATACAGACGCTCTGTATTACTTTGCCAAATCGGCCGTAAGTACCTCATGGAAAAAAGAAGGAACCGAAGCCATGGAAAATGTTCTGAAGCTCACTGTGCCATCAGACAGTACAATGGTAAAAATTTATAAAGGACTGGCATACTGCTATAATATGTCATTGAATTTTAAGGAATACATTAATTCACTGAAAAAGGAATATGAATATTCCCGACAGAACTCTATATTATATACCATAGGATGCCATTATTATCGTAGAAAAGACATGGATAATGCCCTTAAATATCTTAATATGTACATGAATAATGTCCCAGAAAAAGACAGGTATATATATGATGATAAAGGAAATATCGACGAAAGCAGAATAACATACTATCAGGATGCCATGAAAAAAACCAAAAAGATAAAGGAAAACAAATTCTTCGAAGGAGATGAATTTCAATAGAAATCTTATGTTATTCTAAGCCTCAACAAAATATTTTTTGCAAAAAAACTGCCTCAGAGTATTGTTTAATCGAGAAATTTAAATACTTTTGCAGTGTACTATTAAACTAATACACCTAAACAGTAAAAGAAAGTATTTAAGGACATAACTTTGAAAGGATATGATTATGGACAATTCTATCATTAAGATTGAAGAGGTCACTTTCGGTTACGGAAGAAAACGACCGGTATTTGAGAATTTCTCTCTCGATTTCAACAAAGGGCAGATTATTGGTCTGTTGGGAAAAAACGGTGCAGGAAAATCCACTCTGCTGTATATCATAAGCGGGTTACTGAATACCTCGCACGGAAGAGTCAGCATAAACGGCACTGATGCAAGGAAACGACTTCCATCCACATTGTCGGATATGTATATAGTTCCTGAAGAGTTTTCTATGCCAAATATCCCGATGAAGAATTTTGTTAAGCTGAATTTGCCTTTCTATCCCAAATTCAGCAACAACATTCTTAATGAATGTCTTGCAGATTTCGATCTTGATTATGACATCAACTTAGGTGAACTGTCCATGGGACAGAAGAAGAAGGCATATATATGTTTTGCACTTGCCACAAACACTTCCATCCTGCTTATGGACGAACCTACAAACGGACTTGACATACCGTCAAAGAGTCAGTTCCGTAAGGTTATAACCAAAGGCATGACCGACGATAAGTCTGTTATAATCTCTACTCATCAGGTTAGAGACATAGACAGATTGCTCGACCATGTGGTGATTATTGAAGGAAATGAGGTTCTGTTAAACGAATCGGTTAAGGATATAACCGACAAGTTGTTTTTCGATGAAGTAAGCATAAGCGAACCTACAGACAATATGCTGTTCATACAGCCTTCTGTAAAGGGAAACAGTATTATTGCCGAAAACACATTCGGAGAAGAAAGCACACTTAACCTCGAACTGCTTTTCAATGCTGTGCTTTGCGAAAAGAATAAAATACAGAATATATTCAGAAAAAAATAATACAGAATACTATTATGAATACCAGTATAAACTTCAATTTTCACAGAGTTATTTCTGTTCTCAAAAGAGACCTGATTGAAAACAAAAAGACCAATCTGTACAGACTGTTTGGCTGCTATGCCATGTTGTGCGTATTTTTGATACTTAACTCATCTGCCATGAACATTGATTCAGTATATGATTACGGACATACGGCAGAGTTCTTCTACCAGAGATTTTGCAATAATGTTTTGGGGGTAGTTATATTTTTCTGGATTCTGCTGTCGGAATATGCGGCTTCGCTGATTATGGAAAATATGAACACTAAGGAAAAAAGAATATCATACCTTATGCTTCCGGCCACTATGCTTGAGAAGTTTGTAAGCCGGGGCATTTATGTGGTATTCAGTGTGGTAGTGGTCTTTGCTATCAGTCTGCCACTGGCCGAGATTACACGTCTCATTACTGTTCCGATATTTGATTTACCGCAGGAATTCAAGAAGTTCTGTCTGTTTGATGTAGCAAAAATGTTTATCGACCAGCATAAAGAGCCTCTGATTGTGGGAGGTATACCATATTCTTATACTCTGTATATGTTTACTTATTTTATGTCATATGTATGGGTACATTCATTATTTATACTCGGAGGGTCTTTCTTCTATACAAGGGCTTTCATTAAGACATTAGCGATAATGTTCAGTATGGCTATTATAGCCGGACTATTGCTTGCTAATATAATTGATTCCAGTTTCATCAACTTTATTGGAAATATTTCATCAGACCTTTCCAGAACATCGGCCAATACGGTACTATGCATCACAAGCTTAGTATTGATAGCATTAACAGTGCTAAACTGGTGGCTGGGTTATTATCTGTTCTGTAAGTCTCAGATTACAGACAGAAAATTATTCAGAATATGGTTCAGACGATAATATTTTTAAGAGTTTTATAAATTGACTGTTGGAATGAAATTTAAAGAATCGAAATCAATTTATTTGCAGATAGCAGACAGAATTATGGACGAGATATTGCAGAACATCTACAAGGAGGAAGAAAGAATACCTTCTGTGAGAGAATATGCAGCGTCGGTTGAGGTTAATGCCAATACTATGATGCGTACTTATGAATATCTGCAGGGCCAGGAAATAATATACAATAAAAGAGGTATTGGATATTTTGTTGAAAAAGATGCCGTGAATAAAATTCTTACATTAAGGAAAGACTCATTCATGAACGAGGAACTTCCTGAAATGTTCCGCACAATGAAGATTTTAGGAATATCGGCTTCCGAAATAACGGCGTTATTCAAACAGTATCTCAAAGAGAATAAGTAACTTTATTATAAAAGACTACTTGATATAACAGACTACTTAAGTATATGGCAATAACGATGCCGCATCCGAATAATCTGTCAGGTACTAATGTTAAGGCTGATTGCCAATACTTAAGTAATCATAATATATATAACATAATATCCACAATGTTATGTATATTATACATTAACGTATAAATTTGAAACATATTAATATAAATTATTGTCAGAATGAAAAATACAAGCCTTTATATTATGTTTATTAATCATTAAAATCATAGGAAAACAAAAAAATCAATTATGGGAACTAAAGTTTTTAGGGTGGTGCTTTTAATTCTTTTCAGTACAATTATAGGCACATCGTACGCACAGAGGCAACAGACAGGGGCTTATTCAGTAAAAGGTGTCTTGGTTGACTCTCTTTTAAATGAAAGTGAACCTTATGCCACTATCAGAATTTCGACAGTAAAAAACCCCGACAAGCCTGTTAAAATGGCTGTTACCGACGAAAAAGGTAAATTCGAAGAAAAGCTGAATGCAGCAGGCAATTATATAATAAGTTTTACGTCTATCGGTAAAAAAACTGTGGTAAGAAACTTCTCTGTAAATGATTCGAAGAAGCAGGTCGACCTCGGTACTATATTTACCGCCGAAGCCACAGAAGTTCTGAAAGGCGTGGAAGTGGTTGCACAGAAACCGCTTGTTAAAGCCGAGATAGACAAGATTTCCTACAGCATCGAGGATGATCCCGACTCAAAGACCAACACAACTCTCGAAATGCTGAAGAAGGTTCCTCTTGTTACCGTAGATGGAGAAGACAACATTCAGGTAAACGGTTCGAGCAACTTCAAGGTACATGTAAACGGTAAACCGAATACTCTTATGAGCAATAATCCGAAAGAAGTACTTAGAAGTCTTCCTGCCAATTCTGTAAAATCTATTGAAGTAATTACAGAGCCTGGAGCCAAGTATGATGCCGAAGGTATAGGCGGTATTCTTAACATCATTACTACCGATGCCAAGATGCAGGGTTATAATGTTACCTTGGGAGGAAACGCAAGCAACAGAGGTATAGGAGGTTATGCTTACGGAACTGTACAGGTAGGAAAATTCACTGTTACCGGTAACTATTCTTACAACTACAACAGCTCTCCAAGGAGTTATTATGATTCGGGACGTGAGGATTTCACTTCAACAGAAAACAAATATCTTTATACAGACGGGTCAAGTAAAAATACAGGCAACTTCCAGTTTGGTAACATCGAAGGAAGTTATGAAATCGATACGCTGAATCTTATTACTTTCTCGGCCAATCTGTTCGACGGTAAATTCAAGAATAAAGGTGAATCGCATACCGAAATGTTGAACGATGCCAGAGAAATGATGTATAAATATAATTCTATTAACAATACTACAAGCAATTTCGGTAGTGTTGGAATTAATTTAGACTATCAGCATTCATTCAAGAAAAAAGGTGAATATCTTACTGTTTCATATAAATTCGACAATTCTCCCGATGGCAGTGAGGCAAATACAGAATATAAGGATATCACAGATGTTCCGTTCAGTTTGAGAAACCAGTACTACGACAATAACGCTCATACCAGCGAACATACCGCACAGATCGACTATGTGAATCCTATAAACGACATGCATTATGTGGATGCCGGTATGAAATATATCCTCAGAGATAATGTCAGCGACAGTAAATATTTCTTGCAGCAGGACAATGGCGAAATGGTTCAGAGTGAAAATCTTTCGAGCAAGTTCGACCAGGGACAGAATATCTTGGCTGCTTACGCCGACTATCAGTTGAAATGGAAGAAGTTCGGATTCAAGGCCGGAGTGAGATATGAACATACTTTTATGGATGTCAAGTATGATTTGCAGCCGGAAAGGAATTTCGATGCCGGTTTTGATGATGTTGTACCATCGGCCAATTTATCTTATATGATAGGTAATACATCGTCTATCAGAGCCAACTATAACATGCGTATCAACCGTCCGGGTATATGGTATCTTAATCCTTTCAGAGACGAAAGTAATCCTACATCTGTGAGCTATGGTAACCCTGACCTTGATACTGAAAAGGCTCATGTTATAGGTCTCACCTACAGCTCGTTCTCTGCCAAGTTCAGTATGAATCTCGGATTGAACTATACATTCAAGAATAATGGTATAGAACGCTATTCGTTTATGAATAATGGTATATTGGAAAGTACATACAAGAATGCCGGAAAGCAGCAGAATACACGTCTGTCTATGTGGGTAAACTGGAACCCGGGCAACAAGACACGTATTTCTATTAATGCAGCCGGTTCTTATGCCGACTTCAAGAGTACCGAACTTGATACAAGAAACAGCGGATTTTACGGCAACTTATATGGTAATATACAGCAGACTCTCCCACTCGACTTAAGACTTAGTTTTTATGGTGGTGGCAGTACTCCATATATTTCACTGCAGGGTAAAGGTTCATCATATTATTTCTATGGATTGAATCTCAGCCGCTCGTTCCTTAAGGAAAAACGTCTGAATATTTCTATTTTTGCAAGCAACTTCTTCAACAAGTACCAGACCTACGGAAGTGAAACTCTTACAGATACTTTCCGCTCATGGAGCAATAACAAGAATTATTCACTGAGTTATGGTATGAGCATAAGCTGGAGATTCGGTGAACTTAAGGCTCAGGTAAAGAAGACTACAAGAAGTATCAATAATGATGATGTGAAGTCGGGAGGCGGAAACAGTTCAAGCGGATCTGCCGGAGGTTCACAGGGAGGTATGTAATAGCATAACGGCCCCAAATATCATTTAAATATCATTTCAATAAGTCCGTCTGAGAAATGCCTGTTTTTCAGACGGATTTGTTTTCAGAAAGACTCGTTCTAATCTGAACTTATTTATTTTTTTTTGACAGTAAACTTTCTTACAACATAAAGATGTACACAGTGTTAGGAATTATAGCAGGATGCTTATCGGGTATACTCATAGGGTATCTTGTTTTCTCAAGAAAATCAGGAATACTGCAAACTCAGATAAATTTGCAGCAAGAGCATTATACACAACTTATAAAGGCAGAACAGAATAAATACACACAGCTACAGGAAGCATACTCTAAAGAAAAGATTACTATCCAGTCGAAACTGGATGAGTGTATAAGGATAAACAATGAACTTACGGCACGCAACTCGCAGCTTGTGACAGAAAGGAAAAATCTTATCGAAAAACTCGATAACCAGAAAAATGAGGTTGCCGAGCTTCGCAGGCAGTTCAATATTGAGTTCGAAAATATAGCCAACAAGATTTTCCAGCAAAAAACAGAATCATTCAACAAACTGAGTACGGAAAGTCTGAACCATCTGCTTAAACCTTTTGGCGATAACCTTAACGAACTGAAGCATCAGGTGGCAGAAGTATATGAAAAGGAGTCGAAACAGAGGTTCTCTCTTGAAGACAGAATAAAGGAGCTGGTACAACTCAACAAACAGATTAGTGACGATGCAAATAATCTTACCAAAGCCCTGAAGGGTGACAACAAGATGCAAGGCAACTGGGGAGAAATGATTCTTGAAACTATTCTTGAAAACTCCGGATTGAGAGAAGGTGAAGAATATTTCCAACAAGAGTTTCTGAAGGATGAAAACGGTGATTGCATAAAGAATGAACAGGGACAAAGACTTCAGCCGGATGTTCTGGTGGTTTATCCCGACAACAGACAAGTTATAATAGACTCCAAGGTTTCTCTTACGGCATACGCTTCGTATATCGGTACTGAAGACAAGACCGAGAAGGAAGGTTTCCTGAAAGAACACTTGAAATCTGTTAAGGCTCATATAGATGAACTTAGCAGAAAGGATTATTCAAAATATAATGTCTCTTCTCTGGATTTTGTTATGATGTTTATTCCTAATGAACCGGCCTATGTGCTTGCCCTGCAAGCAGATTCCAACTTATGGAATTATGCTTATCAGAAGAAGGTCGTTCTTATGAGTCCCACAAATCTGATTGCCGCTTTGCGTCTGGCTCTCGATTTATGGAAGAGGGAGTATCAGGAAAAGAATATACAGGAAATAGTGAAACGCGGTACTGCCTTATATGAAAAGCTTGCCGGATTTGCCGATACTTTTGAGAAAATAGGAGAAACTTTGAACGGGGCTACTAATGCATATAATACGGCCCGCTCACAACTGTCGGAAGGTAAGGGTAACGTTATCCGTCAGGCAGAGATGCTGAAGGAACTTGGTATCACACCTAAGAAAAATATTCCCGGAAGGCTACTGGATAATTGAAAATAAATTCAGACTGTTATGATGGTTAAAAGGCTTGGTTATCGAATTTCGAGCTTCCTATTAATATGATAATGGCGTACGACTTAAGTGGAACGAGTGTACGACTGAAATGAGACGGGTGTACGACTTAAGTGGGACGGGCGTACGATTTATATCGAACGGTATAAATTTGTGATATATTGAAATCTGTTGAGGTATACTATGATATGTAAGATGAGGTATACAGAATTTAGCAGACAGGTTAAAGTTGTAAATATAATACACTACATACTAATTCACAAAAAGACAAGAGGCAATCTGAACGTCAAATTGCCTCTTGTCTTTTTTTTATAATATGTATTTATATAAATATGTCCAATAAGCTAATAAGCTTATAGCATCAACTACACACCTTCGGATGAATTATCAGCCAAAACCTTCATCTGGCATTGCTTGCAGTCGAATTCCAGACGGAAACGGCGACCGTCAGAACTTACCAGATAATATGGTTCGCGGAATGGTGAGCGTGTCTTATGATGAACCGGACACCAACCCATACTGTATCTTATACAATGTTTGCAGAACATCAGTACCGCATCAGACGGGGCCTCCTTCTCGAATGCAGGCATAATTTTTCTGACACCATGATTCTTGTAGAACGCTGCCGCAGAAGCATTCATTACATTGCCAAGATATGTAAGTGTACCAACCGGGAACTTGTGGTTTGTTTCCTTCATCTTGAATATCTCTCTGTGATAATTGATTCTTCTCGCTTCGAGAAGTTTCTCAACTCCCCTTCGGCGCAAGTCTGAAAGTTCGGAAGACGGAATAAACCAGTTGTCGGTAAAATCAATCTCAACAGCTGAAGCCGCAAAAGGAGTATTTCCCAATTTGCCCAACTGTGTCTTCAGATTCTCTGTCTGTGGTGTCCTTGCCAACTCTTTTTCCCTTTCAAGAGTGAGACTTACACTATTGTCGTCTTCATCTGTAAGAGTGAGCGTAAAACCGAAATTATTTTCGGCCAGCACGATTGATACATCAATCTTCCTGTCGGCCGACTTCTTTTGCATTAATTTCTCAAACTCCTGGTCGAAATTGCGGTAAAGAATAGTCTTTGGCTTAACCCTCGGCATCTCCTGTGGAAAAAGCTTGTTGCTTTCCACACGGTTCACTCTAAAGCCATGCAGGCGTCCACTGTCGTCGAGATAACACAAGCCATCGCCATTACTGAATGGTTTTACACCTGCTACAGTAAGATAATTTCCACGGATTTCCTTCACGGTTCCCATCTCTTCACCAAGCGATTTTGGGGTATTAAACGAGAATATTCCAGGATTTCTCCCTCTAAGGAAATAATCGGTGAATCCACGGCTGAAACTTTTGTCGAGCTGCGGCTGGAAAGTAGTTGTAACAGTTCCCGAAGAAGCCCTTACATACTCATGGCGTCTTTTAAGTATGGCATCCAGTTTCTGACGATAATATGCCGTAACATTCTTTACGTATGAAACATCTTTCAGACGTCCCTCTATCTTGAGAGAAGAAGCTCCGGCATCAAGCAATGCCTCAAGATTATGACTCTGGTTCATATCCTTAAGAGAAAGCATGTGCTTGTTCTTTTCAATGGTTCTTCCGTTTGAGTCAACCAGGTCGAAAGCAAGTCGGCAGAACTGTGCGCATTCTCCGCGATTGGCACTGCGTCCGTAACATGCCTGACTTACATAACACTGTCCGCTATAACTTACACACAATGCTCCATGCACAAATACTTCAAGTGGCGTATCCGGACAAGCAGCATGAATCTTACTGATTTCTTCGAGAGACAGTTCACGGGCCAGAACTACCTGACGGAATCCGGCCTCAGCAAGGAATTTAACCTTCTCCGGAGTTCTGTTGTCCATCTGAGTACTTGCATGCAGAGGTATAGGAGGAAGATTCAGACGAGTGATACCCATATCCTGAACAATAAGGGCATCCACCCCGGCACGATAGAGGTCCCATATCATTTTTTCTGTTTCCGGAAGTTCTTCATCATGAAGAATGGTATTTACTGTAACATATATTCTTACATTATATATATGGGCATATTTTACCAGAGCCTCGATATCTTCGAGGGAATTTCCGGCCGCTGCACGTGCTCCGAATCGCGGCGCTCCAATGTATACAGCATCGGCACCATGGTTTACAGCCTCAATACCGCATTCCAGATTCTTGGCCGGAGCCAACAGTTCAATAGGGCGTTGTTTAATCATTTGAAAAAAAGGGAATATAAACTTAAGTTACTAATCAACTTACTAACCGACTTACTTTATCTGGTTAATATCGTATGGAGTTTCCTGATATACATAATAGTTCAACCAGTTGGAGAAAAGAAGATTTGCTGTACTCCTCCATCTTACCAGAGGACCGTTGTCGGGATTATCGTTCTTGTAATAATTCTTCGGCATATCTATAGGAAGTCCCTTTCCAAGGTCTCTGCGATACTCTCCATCGAGTGTGTATGGCGAATACTCTGAATGTCCGGTTACATAAAATTCACGTCCTCCGCGTGCCATTACAATATGCACTCCTGAATCCTGCGACTCGGAAATTATATCAAGTTCTTTGCATTTTTCTATATCCTCACGACGTATCTCAGTATGACGGCTATGAGGAACGAAAAACTCATCATCAAATCCTCTGAAAATAGGAAGCTGACTGAATCCATCGCATATATGATGCTCGAATATTCCGAACATCTTCTTGTCGAGCGGATATTTTGGAATACCGTAATGATGATAAAGCCCTGCCTGTGCAGCCCAGCAGATGTAGAAGGTAGACGTAACGTGTGTGCGGGTCCAGTTGAATATTTCCTGTATTTCACTCCAATAGTTTACTTCCTCAAACTCAAGATGTTCTACAGGAGCTCCGGTTATAATCATACCATCAAACTTTTCATCCTTCATAAGTTCGAAATCACGGTAAAAAGCCTTCATGTGTTCTATAGGAGTGTTCTTTGATGTATGACTCTTAATCTTCATGAAGCTTACCTCTATCTGCAAAGGTGAATTGGAAAGCAGACGGATAAGGTCTGTTTCAGTAGTAATTTTTATAGGCATAAGATTGAGAATGACAATCTTAAGCGGTCGTATGTCCTGAGAACTTGCTCTTGAATTATCTATAACGAAGATATTCTCTTCTTTCAGCAAGTCAATAGCGGGAAGTCTGTCTGGTAAATTTAACGGCATGCTTTATATTTTATTTAGATATTAACAGTTTGATATTTATGGGGGATATTACATTAACCACATTAATTAACGATGCAAAAATACCAAATTTATGTCAAAAAAAAAACATTCCGAAAAGAACACTGCTGTTCTATCCGGAATGTTTTAATCTTTTTAATATTGACAATGATTCAATTTATCTTGACCAATATATCTGAAATCTGGTATTCCTACTCCACTTTCATAGAGTTTTCTGAATCTTCAGATGTACGGCTTCTGTCATCCGGTCCTGTAGGATGAATAACCTCATTCAGATAAATCTCGAATTTGAGAGCTGAATAGCCTGGTATAGTACTTCCGCTGCCGCCTGTACCATATGCCATCTGATATGGAATATATACCTCGGCAAATGTTCCCTGTTTCATATAAAGCAGAGCTGTAGTCCATCCGGTAATAACACCACCTACATCGAATGAAGTATAATTATCATTCACTTCAGGATCAAAAGTGCCATAATAATTTCCGTCAAAACGTGATCCGTTAATCAGGAATCCCTGATATGCTACAGAAACTGTATCAGTATAAAGAGGAATTATACCATCTCCTTCCTTAATTACCTTAACATAAACAGAGTCGTATTCATAGAACTCGTTTCTGTCAATCAAGTCACCCTCAGAGCTCGACAAATCTAATTTATAATTCTTATAGATTTCCCATTTCTCGCCTTCGGGAGCATTACGGGCTACACGCGCTATTGAATCAATGTAATGCTCATTACGTTCCTGCCAGTTTGCATAAGGATCTGTAACTTCGGTATCTTCGGCACACGAAGTAAATCCCGCAGAAAGAGCAAAAAAGAAAATAACGAGCCAGATAAAATTCTTGTTCATGCGCATAAATTATTGTAATGTTTTCAATAAGCTTGTTATACTTACTTTATCAGCAATTATATTGTTAAGGTCTGAAATAGCCACACGTTCCTGCTGCATAGTATCACGGTTACGCAATGTCACGCAGTTGTCTTCAAGAGTCTGATGGTCGATTGTAATACAGTATGGTGTACCTATCGCATCCTGACGGCGGTAACGCTTACCGATACTGTCTTTTTCATCATACTGGCAGTTGAAGTGGAACTTAAGATCATTCATTATTTCACGAGCCTTTTCAGGAAGACCATCTTTCTTTACAAGAGGCATAACAGCAAGTTTCACAGGAGCCAATGCTGCAGGCAATTTCAATACCACACGTGATTCTCCGTTTTCGAGCTGTTCTTCACAATAAGAAGCACTCATGATACTCAAGAACATACGGTCAACACCAATAGATGTTTCGATAACATACGGAGTATAGCTTTCATTGATTTCAGGATCGAAATACTTGATGCTCTTTCCTGAATATTTTTCATGCTGGCTCAAGTCGAAATTAGTACGGCTGTGAATACCTTCAACTTCCTTGAATCCGAAAGGCATCAGGAATTCGATATCTGTAGCGGCATTTGCATAGTGAGCAAGTTTTTCATGATCATGATAACGATAGTGGTCATCACCGAATCCAAGAGCCTTATGCCATTTCAAACGGGTTTCCTTCCACTTGCTGAACCATTCAAGTTCTGTTCCTGGTTTTACGAAGAACTGCATTTCCATCTGTTCGAACTCACGCATACGGAAGATGAACTGACGGGCAACGATTTCGTTACGGAAAGCCTTACCGATCTGTGCTATACCGAAAGGAATTTTCATACGTCCTGTCTTCTGCACATTAAGGTAGTTTACGAATATACCCTGAGCAGTTTCCGGACGAAGATAAACCTTCATAGAACCATCGGCTGTAGAACCCATTTCTGTAGAGAACATAAGGTTGAACTGACGAACTTCTGTCCAGTTCTTTGTTCCAGAAATAGGACAAACAATTTCTTCATCAATGATAATCTGACGAAGTTCGTTCAAGTCGCCTGCATTCATAGCCTTTGCATAACGTTCATGCAAAGCGTCAAGTTTAGCCTGGTGCTCAAGAACACGTCCGTTAGTACTGCGGAACTGAGCTTCATCGAAAGCATCACCAAACTTCTTTGCTGCCTTAGCTACTTCCTTATTGATTTTTTCTTCGTATTTTGCAATCTGATCTTCAATAAGAACATCGGCGCGGTAGCGTTTCTTTGAATCCTTGTTGTCAATCAACGGATCATTGAAAGCATCAACATGTCCCGAAGCCTTCCATATAGTTGGGTGCATAAAGATTGCAGAGTCAATACCTACAATGTTTTCGTGCAAAAGCACCATACTCTGCCACCAATACTGTTTGATATTGTTTTTCAGTTCCACACCCATCTGTCCATAGTCGTATACAGCGCCAAGTCCATCATATATTTCGCTTGACGGGAATACAAAACCATACTCTTTACAATGTGAAACCAGTTTCTTGAAAACGTCTTCTTGTGCCATTTTTCTAATAAATTTATGTTTTTTCTTATTGTTTTCTATAACGTTATACTCTAAACAGAGAGTATCGTTTTTTATATTGTAGGCCACAAAGATACGCATTTATAAACAAAAATAAACGATACCAGTCTTAATTTATCTTATGAATATCGACGAAGTGGGTAATAAATTGACCTGAAAACAAAAAAATTATCTATTTTTGCGCAGAAATTATCATTGGGATATAATATCGGATATAATATTGAACATTTATTTAGCTATAAACAGACTAAATTATATCTGTTGCAATTTTTCACCACATCTCCCGTTGGACCGTGTTACCCTCAGAGCATGTCCTGTAATTTCTCTATCAAGGAAAGAATAAAGAGTTATTTATCATGAACTATAATAAGAAAACTGCACAAGACAAGCATGTTATGATGACCACTGCGCCTATACCAAAACTTATAGGTTCTCTGGCTGTTCCTACCATAATAAGTATGTTGGTTACTTCATTCTATGTTATGGCAGATACTTATTTCGTAGGCAAAATCAATACTCAGTCGACAGCTGCCGTGGGTATATCTTTTTCCATTATGGCCATTATACAGGCTTTCGGTTTCTTTTTCGGACATGGTTCCGGAAATTATATATCAAGAAGACTTGGAGCAAAGGATTATGAGAATGCTGAGAAAATGGCATCTACAGGATTCTTCTATGCTTTTTTCTCTGGTATACTGATTGCCGTTCTCGGAAATATATTCCTTACTCCTATTTGTGTGACATTAGGTTCAACCGAAACTATTCTGCCTTATGCCGAAAAATATCTTGGAATAATTTTGTTAGGCGCTCCTTTTATGGCTTCTTCTCTTGTTCTTAACAATCAGATGAGGTTTCAGGGGAATGCTGTGTATGCCATGATAGGCATTATAGTGGGGGCCGCTCTGAACATAGCACTCGACCCGATACTTATTTTTATACTCGATATGGGAGTTGCAGGTGCGGCATGGTCAACAGTTATAAGTCAGATATGCAGTTTTATGGTACTTATGTATATGGACAGCAAAGGTACCAACATAAAAATAAGCTTCAAGAACTTTACTCCTACATTCGGTTTCCTTAAGGAAATTACTTTCGGAGGCATTCCGTCGCTCAGCCGCCAGGGACTGGCAAGTATCTCTACCATAATGCTGAATGTAGACGCAGGCTCATATGGTGACGCAGCCATTGCCGGAATGTCTATAGTAACAAGAATATGCATGTTCATAAACTCGTTTGTGATAGGATTCGGACAGGGATTCCAGCCGGTATGCGGTTTCAATTATGGCGCGGGACTTTATACAAGAGTAAGAGAAGGATTCTGGTTCTGTGTAAAGACCGGAGTAGTTTTTCTTGCTATATGTTCTATTATAGGATATATATTTGCACCTGAAGTGGTTTCATGGTTCCGTAAAGATGACCCGCTGGTTATAGAAATAGGTGCGAGAGCTCTTCGCTGGCAACTTATTACATTACCTTTAGGTACCTGGGTTATATTATGCAATATGCTTCTGCAAACCATCAGAATACCCGGAAGAGCTCTCGTCCTGTCTTCGGCACGTCAGGGCCTGTTTTTTATTCCTCTCATTCTCTTATTACCTCATTTCCTGGGTTTGCAGGGAGTGGAAATGTGTCAGGCTACAGCCGACTTCTGTTCTTTCATTCTGGCTATACCTCTCACTGTTCCTGTATTAAAAAGAATGAGGAAAGATTTGGAAAGATAATATAGATAACAGATTGGTAAAATAATTTTCAGTAAGATTATCAATATCCGCCTCCAAGCGAATGGTACAGATTTATAACGCCTTGTATCTCGTCAAATCTGTCGGATGCTACATTGAGTTCGGCTTCCAGCAATGACTGTCGTGCTGTAAGTACTTCAAGATAATTCTGTGAGCTGTGCTTCATAAGCAGTTCCGCACTTTTCAAAGCCGACTTTAGTGATACTACCTGTTGCTCATTCAGTTTTATACGACTCCTTGCCGACTGCCATTGCACTAATGCATCATTTACTAAATATCTACTGAAACAAATTTATCCGCCGATTCTGTGGTATATTTTACTATTTCGCAATCTTTCGTGATAGTCATATTAAGAGTCAAATGATTATTAAAATCGTATAAAAAGAAAACGGATGATTCCGTAATCAATCTCTTGAGTACTGAATCATCCGTTCTGTGCGCTTGATAGGACTCGAACCTACACGCCTCACGGCACCAGATCCTAAGTCTGGCGCGGCTACCAATTACGCCACAAGCGCAAGGGCTATCGTTACTTTTTCAAACTATCGTTTGTTTCTCGATTGCGGTGCAAAGGTACAAATATTTTTATTATATCCAAAACTTTTAAAGAAAAAGTTTTTAAAAAACTTAATTTCTACAATTCCTAAATATCTACTGACACTTAATTTCTACTGCCTAAAGGGGATTGGTATGTCGATGGTATTCATATTATAAACTTACAGTTTGTCTATTAATAGGCCAGGTTCAATCTCCAGCTTAGAAAAAGCGAACATTTTCTTGCCCAAGTCTTTCAAAGAAACTCCAATATGGTAAACTTCCTTATCGTCAATTATCAAGAAACGATCATGGACGTTCTTATAGGTTCTGATATTAATCGGCGGATACTGATCGTTATGCTTGTCAATGTCAAACTGCAACTGTGTCGTAATATTTTTTGTACAGACAGTGGCCATAACATCTGGATTACGATTAGCCAACATAAGTAACACCGATTCATCGACATACTCGTCTATTAGTAGAAGGGATTTTTGGGCAGTTCTGATAAGATCTGTTACAAACTTGTAGGCATCTAATATATGCCCATCAAAGAAGATGCCTTTCATCAGCGACTGTGGGGTACTTACAAAGAAATCTATCTTCTTAGAATGCAAAGCAACCGTCTTTTCAAGTTGTTCAGAACATTGATTAATAGCATATCCTTTAAGCATATATTCTTTAAGAATGGTATTCACCAAATTTCTAAAGTCAACTCCTCTTCTTGATTTTACTCTAAAACCAACAGACATAACCATATCAAGATTGTTATGTTCAGTCAAATTAAATTTACCATCAGCAGCAGTTGTCTCAAATTTTGAGACAACTGGAACATTCTCAAGTTCTTCCTTAAGAGCATTTTTTTAATGTTTACCTATTGTCTTAACATCACAATCGAATAGTTCAGAAAGTTGTGAATGTTTCAACCATATATTATCTCCATCCATCCAGCCGAACTTCTAGTTTTAGAGAGTAGTCTGACTGATGTAATACCATTTCTCCTTGTTCCATTTTGTTTAATATTTGCTTCTCTCTCTATATATATCATTCCGCCCCAAAGTCACAGTAATAAACGTCTGAACCACGAAAATATAGATATCCGCTGGTCCCCAATATCAATACCATATTAAGAGTCAAATGATTATTAAAATCGTATAAAAAGAAAACGGATGACTCTGTAATCAATTTCTTGAGTACTGAATCATCCGTTCTGTGCGCTTGATAGGACTCGAACCTACACGCCTCACGGCACCAGATCCTAAGTCTGGCGCGGCTACCAATTACGCCACAAGCGCAAGGGCTATCGTTACTTTTCCAAACTATCGTTTGTTTCTCGATTGCGATGCAAAGGTACAAATATTTTTATTATATCCAAAACTTTTAAAGAAAAAATTTTCAATAAAAAATAACAATACTATACCTGATATAATAGCATTACGAGATATAATATAAATTTGAATGCAGCAAGAAAAACTCAATAAAGCCACTTAAGAACAATAAGAGAACAATAAGAGACCAGATAAGTATAACAAAAGAGTACAACAAAATCAACAAGACATCAAAAGATATCTAAAATAAATATACTGGAAACCTACGAGAAATCAATTCTGTTTCAGTAACCTACAGGCTTCTTCAATTATAGTATCCTTACCACGCTGCATATCTTCTTGTGTCATATCTACCTTGTAATCAGGATCTATACCAAATTCAAGCTGGTTCATCTGAGAATCATACATTGGAGCTGCAGAAAAGCGTATCGACCATCCGTTGGGAATTTCAGAAGAAAAAGGAAGTCCCGAGCCTCCACCGGTCTTATCACCAATTATCGTAACAAGAGGAAGGTGTTTCATGCAGTTTACAAAATCGTTTGTTGCGCTATAAGAACTCCTATTCGACAACACTACGGCCTTTTTCTGCCAGCGAATACCATTTGAAGGTTCTAAATATACAGCCTGTGGCTCAGAAAAATCATTATGTCCGGGACCTGTTTTGTGCGACATGTATCCTACCAGTACCTTCTCGTTGGTAAACCTTGCTGCTACTTTCTGAGCTGTTGTAAGATTTCCTCCACCATTATTTCTCACATCAACAATAATTCCGTCACAAAGTGCCAAAGCATCAAGTGTATAGTCAAGATTTCCGTCGCCTATACCATTTGAGAAGCTCGAAATATAAATATATCCAATATTATTTTCCAGAATCTGATATGTCAGCCCGGATGAGATGATATAATCCTTACCCAAATAGTTTCTCTGTATACTGTCACTGAAATTCTTCGGATATGAATCAAACCACTCTCTATACTGCGATGTAGCCATTCCGCTACTTAAATTTACGTGTCCATCCCTAAGTTCATTAACCATTTCTGACAATACTTCAAAAAGATTTTTTGATGACATCTCCGATGTTATTCTCTTTGAATATCTTTCATGAACCTCATTCCAATCGAGTCCGTACTCCTGATTCTTGTATTCAAGAAAACAGTACTGTTCATCAATTATTTTCCACAATGATTCAAAGTTGGCCTGAGGAGTATTGCCGGAAACATCTTCACGTATACAGGAAACAGTTGAAAATAATAATGTTATACATAATACTATAATACTAACATTCTGTATATACGACTTTAAAATTCTCATAATAAATACTATAAACAAAAATGAATTTTAAAATGGAGTTACCTTTGCAGGCATGCTTATTCTGTTTTTTCCTCTCAACAGGTGGAAATTTCTCACAAATCCCAACATAAAATTATGTGAGTACAAATGACTTTTCAGGTTGTTTACCTTGGCCTGCTGTAAATCACACAGATATCCTGCCCTAAAAATTGTTTTGCCTACAGGGAAATCGAGTGTAAGCATTTGTCTTAAACTTGGCGCATTGTGCAGTGATGTAAACAATATATTCTTACCACCATGTCCCAAAGAGAAAATTTCATAATAAGACTGTCCGTATTCTGGAGAAAACATAAGTCCCATTAACGGTAGATTAGCCTGATATCTCAAAACAAGCGGATAGTTGCCAATCTTAAACTTATATATAGCCATTGCCGATGCGTCTATACTTCCGTATGCCTTTGCCTGGGCAGGATTGTTTGAATTACGAAGATTGTATATAAACCCTCCATTCAAGTCAATCATAGGCCCAAAAAGTATTTTTAATTCAGGAGACACACGAAACTGATAATGCAAAGCATAGGTCCAGTTAACCATGCCGGCCCAGGAATTTGATGTTTGTGATATATTGTCCGTATATGAAAGATTAACCTGAATAATCCTCTGTTTGGAGACATTTCCATCGAGCAATCCTGTCATTCTCATACTTTCATGCAAAAAGCGCAACTCCGGTCCTTTATATTCAAGAGGTGACAAATACGTATCGAATACATTTGCCATTCCTGCACCCACCATTGTAGAGCGCATAATATATTGCCTGGCATTCATACTATCCTCCTGAAGGCATATATCATCCACATTACTCTGAGAGTATATGCCACTGCAGGAGAATAGTATCATTATAATCAAAACAAAAGTTTTACTTAAATTCATCATAAAAAGAAATTCAATCAAGAATTACTGTTTTTAGAAAAGTTTCATTTGTCCGTCGTCTTCATTTTCCGGCTCCGGATTTTGAGGGGTTTCCATATCAGTATTTTCGGCACTGTCACTATAATCAGCATCCTCCATTTCTGATGACAGGTTTGATGCATCATCTGAGTCTTCGGCACGCAATACCGGCTCAATCTCAACTATCCTGTCAACATTGAATGTTGTAAGACGCTTTCCCTTGGCTTTAAAACTCTTTACTCCTACAAAATCATTTGCCTCTACTATCAGACTTTCCCTGAAGCTGTCATTTCCACCGAAAATTATCTGTACTCGCGGATATTTCTCTGAAGTAAGTAATATAAGAGCAGAATTCTTATTTTCACCAAGGAAACTTTGTCTGCGTCCACTTATTTCAAAGCAGAATCTCTTCAGATAAGGATAGTTCTGCTGGTCGGCATCATAAAGGACAGCAGTCCATACTTTATCCGGATTATATTTTTCTATAAACATTATCTCCGGATCATAATGATTGTTCAAATCAAAGTTGGTAGTATAGAACTCTCCGTTCTTATGTACGATTAGAATCTGGTCATCACTCTGGAACTCTCCAAGGAATTGTCCGCGACCGTCGTAATTCAAACGGAGGACATCATGATCGAACCATACTTTTCTTCCACCCAAAGTTGAGCCGCCTTTCTGCTTAAGACTGATTTTGTGTACCTCAAGACGGGTAAGCAAATTACCCATTGACTGACGTCCACGGATACTTATCTCACTGAAATCACGTTCGAAAACAAGCTTCTTTATTCGCGGATTCGGACGTAATGCAACTTTTACGACTTCTGCCTCGCCATTAGGGTTTGCTGTGAAATACACTATACGGGAACCTGGATTTCCCTGGGTTACATCGTATTCCCTGTCGCGTATCATCGAAGTTATATTAAATCTCTTTATATAATGTGAACCCTCCTTGCCATCGCGGTAAATCACATTATAAATAGTACGCTTGTCATTCTTCTTGAATATATTCACGTATAGAATGTTCTTGCCGACGAATAATTTGTCGCTTACACGTACAATCTTATACTTTCCGTCTTTATAGAATACTATAACATCATCTATATCAGAACAGTTGCATATAAACTCGTCCTTTTTCAATCCGGTACCTATGAAACCTTCTTCTCTGTTGATATACAACTTCTCATTGGCTTCGGCTACCTTAGTTGCGACAATGGTATCAAAACTTCTGATTTCTGTTTTCCGTGGAAATAGTTTTCCATACTTGGCCTTAATAGTCTCGTACCAGCTTATAGTGAAATCTGTAATATGAGCAAGATGATTGTCAATTTCTTCTATTTCAGATTTCAGTCGCGCTATAAGTTCATCGGCCTTATCTTTATTAAATTTCAAGATTCTGGCCATTTTTATTTCCATAAGTCGCAATATATCATCCTTGGTTACCTCTCTTACCATTTTAGGATAGAATGGAGTTAACCGTTCATCAATATGCGCACAGGCTTCGTCCATACTTGCAGCCTGTTCAAAACCTTTGTCCTTATATATTCTTTCTTCAATAAATATCTTTTCGAGAGAAGAGAAATGTAAAGCTTCAAGTTTTTCTTCTTTTTCGATGTTCAACTCTTTTCTCAGCAGTTCAAGTGTATTGTCGGTCGACTTTTTAAGTACAGCGCTAACAGTGAGGAAATGAGGTTTCTTATTATCTATTACGCAACAGTTGGGTGATATATTAACTTCACAGTCGGTAAATGCGTACAGTGCATCGAGTGTTTTATCTGACGACACTCCGGGAGCAAGATGAACAAGTATCTCAACTTTGTCTGCGGTATTATCTTCTACTTTTTTCACCTTGATTTTACCTTTCTCAACAGCTTTCAGTATTGAATCAATAAGTGAAGAAGTGGTTTTACCGTATGGAATTTCACTTATGCAAAGAGTCTTATTGTCTATTTTTGAGATTTTTGCACGCACTCTAACCACTCCACCTCTTTCTCCATCATTATATCTCGACACATCTATTGATCCGCCAGTCTGAAAATCGGGATACAACTGGAAAGGTTCATTGCGAAGATAAGAAATTGCGGCATCGCACAATTCATTGAAATTATGAGGAAGAATCTTAGAAGACAATCCTACCGCAATACCTTCAACGCCTTGAGCCAACAATAACGGAAACTTGACAGGAAGCGTAACAGGCTCTCTGTTTCGTCCATCGTACGAAGACTGCCATTCTGTTGTTTTAGGGTTGAATACTACGTCAAGAGCAAATTTAGAAAGACGAGCCTCTATGTATCGTGGCGCAGCAGCACTGTCGCCTGTCAGAATATTACCCCAGTTACCCTGACAGTCTATAAGCAATTCTTTCTGTCCTAATTGTACCAGAGCATCTCCAATTGATGCGTCACCATGCGGATGGAACTGCATAGTGTGCCCTACGATATTTGCAACTTTATTATATCTGCCGTCATCAAGACGCTTCATAGAATGCAGAATTCGCCTTTGAACAGGTTTTAACCCATCATTAATATGCGGTACCGCACGTTCAAGTATTACATAGGAAGCATAATCAAGAAACCAACTCTGATACATTCCACTCAACTGATGTCGTACTGATTCATCCGACTTATCGGCCGGTATATAATCAGAATGTCCTTCTTTTTCCGGTAAGTTATTTTGCTCTTTATCAAAAGTTTCTTCGCTCATAAAATATATTTTAATCTGAAATAAACAGTCCTTGCAAATTTACAAAAAAAGAGGACACACCATACACTGATTTGTCCTCTAATTGAATATTATTAAGTTATTCTTTGTTTTATGTATTCAATAGAAATGTGATTATAAAAACAACCATAATAAACAAAGCAAGATTATAAAAGGCTATTTTCTATTATAAAGTAAAAGGACAAAAAAACAAAGCCCCGAAGTATTTCTACCTCGAGGCTCTTCTCTTAAAACGGCGACTACCTACTCTCCCACTGTTGCGCAGTACCATCGGCGTGACGAAGCTTAACTTCTCTGTTCGGAATGGGAAGAGGTGGAACCTTCGTGCTATAGTCACCTTAATTTCTTTATCTTAGTCTGATTAAACTTTTATGTTTAAACCAGTATATTTCAAACATGAATCACAAGCG
>artificially_reared_2__coassemble_263_pt1 | contig 31985 bp, 22 predicted proteins | sample artificially_reared_2__metabat2_high_PE_035 | metagenome-assembled genome bin artificially_reared_2 | reverse complement strand
CCATTTAAGTCGGACAGCCGTACCACTTCAGTCAGACGACCGTTCGACTCTAGTCGTACAACCGTACCACTCTAATCGTACGACCGCGCCAATTCTACCATAGTCGTTTGACTACTGATTGACCACTGATTTACTATTGATTGAGTTATCATATATTAAGGTGCTGCATACAGACTCTATATACTCAATTTCCAAATCAGAAACATGATTAATTACAATTAAACACCACTTTTAGATACCAGCTCAAATATTAGTATCTAAATCAGAAACAAAGTATAAACAAAAATCAAAGAAGAAATCAAAGAGGAAATCAAAGAGGAAATCAAAGTGAAAATCAAGTTGAAAACTATAGACGGTTTCACATCATATGAAGTTAGAATTAATTTTAGCATATACAATGACTAAATAAGTTGCAACATGTTTGCATAAGTTCAGAAATTTTGCGAATATTGCATAATAGGAAATATATCGTAAAATAAAAAATACTGGATTATTTATTTTGCGATATAATTGTAAGCCCTCAAATAACAAACTAAAAAGCGTTAACCAATTATGCAAGAAAATAATTCACATAAAGACAATAAATATCAGCAGAATACAATAGAAATACTCAATAAAATTCCGGACATTTCAAAAAGAATAATAATAAAGAACGAGAAAATATACAGAAGCATACACCACCAATTAATGAAAAAATGGGTTAGATATTTTGTAATGTTCTTTATAATAGGTTCAATTATATGCATAATAAGTGCATCATTCAAAGAATCTGCACCTTACAGAAATATCTTATATTCTTTCAACTATTTAGCCTCATTCATATTTACTATAGAGTATGGTTTGAGATTAACAGCAGCCCCAGTACAATACATAAAATATAAAAAAGCATGGAGAGCCAGGATTGCATACGTTACATCGTTTTACGGCATAATAGATTTTGTGGCAATTATTCCATTCATAGTGATATACATCTATCAAGAATCCCCACATGTACATCTTGTGATTTTAGCCTATATACTCATTATTTTCAAGCTAATAAGATATTCCAGATCATTCCAGATGATTGGCAGTGTACTTAAAGTTGTCAAGGATGAACTGATTACTGCATACACAGCATGCGGTATCATGTTAGGCTTTTCAGGAATTCTAATGTATTACATAGAAAGAACAGCACAGCCACATGCTTTCAGCAATATAGGCGACGGATTCTGGTGGGCTATTGTAGCATTCACTACAGTGGGCTATGGCGACATCTATCCGATAACACCATTAGGACGGCTACTGAGCAGCATCATCAGTCTGATAGGGATTGCCATGATTGCAATACCAACCGGTATTATAAGCTCGGCATTCATGAACATGTTGTTGGAAAAGAAAAACTCCAACAAAAATAATGATGATTTAAATCAGTAAAAGGGATAAGCTTTACCGTAAATAAGAAAACAGAACGGAACAGATTGAAACTGAAGCTAATAAAGTGTTATATGATAAAAAGGTAAAAATGAGAAAATGAAATATAAAACAAATAAAAAAAGAATATAATAAAGACAGAAGAACAGAAGGACAAAAAAAAATAAAGTAAAAATAATGCACAGAGTATAATCATGATTTGCAAAAACAATTATGTAAAACACATAGAAAGAATATTATTATCTGTTTTACTTATCAATATCTCATTAATTCAGGCTTTTCCACAAGCACAAAAAAATAGCCAGCAGATAAAAGGGAAAGTTGTAATGATCAAAGATGAGAAAGAACAGAATATTTCATACGCCAATCTTTCTATATTGGAATTACCAGACTCAACTTTCATTACAGGAACTACTACCGACGATAATGGAAATTTCAGCCTAAAATTCCGCAATGACACTAAAAAGAATTACTTGATAAAAGCCTCATACATTGGTTGTATAAGTTCATTCATAAATTTAGACATTACATCAAAAAAACAGACTGCTGATATAGGGACAATAGTCCTTGAGGAAGATATAAAGAACCTGAAAGAAGTAGTTGTAACAGCTATACGACAGCCGGTAGAGCAGAAAAAAGACACCACCATTTTCAATGCCGAAGCATACAAGGTTCCCGACGGAGCTTACCTTGAAGCACTCATCCGGCGTATACCGGGACTAAGCTACGATCCTAAGACAAAAGCCATTAAATATAATGGAGAAACAATAAAAGAAATCACAGTCAACGGTAAGGAGTTCTTTAAAGGCAACAATAAAGTTGCACTGGAAAACCTGCCGGCAAAATTCGTAAGCCGGCTTAAAGTATACGATAAAGCTACAGAAGAGGAAGAAGCTACTGGAGTAAAAGGCTCAGAGAAAAATTATGTACTCGACCTTCAGACAAAGAAAAACATGAACGGCACAATCATGTCGTCTGTTGAAGGAGGGTATGGAAGCAAGAACAAATACTACACTAACGCACAATTATACAAATTTAAGGAAAACGGTGATAATGTTAGTATTTTCGGCACATACGGAAACAAAAATTTCAATACAGCATACAGAGGAAATAAAATCGGGAATATAGGAGGAAATATATCAAAGAAAATCAATGAAAAATTACAGTTATCCGGATACATGAATTACTACGATTCGAAAACAGGCAATAAATCCACAACAAGAAACGAGCAATACATGACCGATAAGAACCAGTACGGAATTTCTGACAATTTATCAGAAAGCAAGAACAACTCTTTATCATCAAACTTTAACCTTATATGGAATATAGATAAAAAAACTATGTTTCACGTTACCGGTGGAGGAAACTGGGGAAAATCAAACAACATGTCAGACTCACGTTCGGCCAAGTTCAGCGAAAACCCAGGACTTGACCTGATAGACCCTTTTGAAAAATACGAGGAGACCGACAAAAATACAAGAATATACGAATCATCACAGAATAATTTCAACAAGGCAGACAACAGTAATTTCAACATTAGTGCAAGTCTGGTACGAAAATTGAAGAAAGAAGGCAATAGTATAGGCATTATTTACACATCTACAATGTCGAAATACGACACAGATGCATATAGAATTTTCAACAGTACATTCTATATGCTGAAAGATATTTACGGAAATGATTCTGTAGAATACAGACATCAGTACCAATCGTCTCCTACCCGGAACTACAATAATCAAATAAATTTAAACTACACATGGCAAATCAAGGAAAAGAGTCACATACAGTTTTCATACAGTCTGAATGTTCAGAATGAAAAACAGTTGCAGAACACATACGACCTGACTGATTTCGCAGATAAGACTACAGAAAAAATACCGGGCACAAACAACAGATTTTCTCTTCCCGAAGGTTATGAAAACCATTTTGTTGACAGCCTTAGCAACAGAAGAAAAAGCAATACAACAAGCCATTCGTTTTCGGCAAGATACTCTTATACGGGAGATGTATGGAACATTAACGGAGGTGTCACCGTGTCACCGCAACGCAGAAGCCTGAACCAGTACGACAATAAAATTTCAATCGATACTGTGGGGTATTCGGTGCAGTGGTCGCCACAACTGTATATAGGTTATAATAAAAACGATTACGATATAAATATAAGATACAACGGCAACACCCGCCAGCCTATGCTGAGTGAGCTTATGGCCCCTACCATTTATTATTCTGCTACATATATAAGCAGGAGCAATCCTAATCTGAAAGCCTCATACAGTCAGAATATCAGTCTGTCGTTCAGCAACTTCAAGAAAGGTTTCTCATCATATATAAATTACGGACACCAGTTCAACGATATAACACAGGCTACATTATATAATCAGGAGACAGGTGGTATCGAGACTTATCCGGTAAACCTTAACGGAAACTGGAACATAATGGGAAATACATCTTACGAGAGGAGATTAGGACAATTCAAGCTTGCCGGACAGGCTGGAGGGAATTATAATCACAGTGTGGGACTTATGAACGAAAACAAAGACGAAGACCTTAAAAAAAGTATTACAAAAAGTTCCGGTATCACCAGCCGGTTAGAGGCATCGTACCTTCCATCGTGGGGAAATATCGACCTTAACGCATCATGGGATTATCAGAAACACAAGAACTCTCTTAACATATCTGACAATACAAATACCGTAATGCGCAACTACAGTATAGGCTCGGTAATATCTGCCACACTCCCTAAATATTTTCAGATAGACACTGATTTTATATACAATATAAGAAGTGGAACAAATATAGACAGCAAGGAAGAAAATGAAATTCTATGGAACTTCAAGGTAACATGGAAATTCCTTAAAGAAAGAAAAGCAGAGATTTCATTACTGTGGGCAGATATACTTAATCAAAAGAAAAGCCTTTTCAGGAATGCTTTATACAACGGATTTTACGAAAGTTATTCAGAACAACTGGGAAGCTATTTTATTATATCATTAAGATACAACTTCAATAAAATGCAATAGCAAGCCATAAGCAGCAAAAGCCTTGTAAGGTGCTTAAATTTTATACAGTATCATAGATAAGTTGAAAAAAATTATTTACTTTGCATAAGTAAACAAGTTTATCATACAAATTTATTATACTATCAAATTACAATGAAAGCACTGATTCTACCATTGGCATTGTGTGCAATATCGGCATTTGCACAAACTAATGAAACAACTGAAACAACTGTCTCTACAAACTTTGATACATATTTTGAACCAAAATCTCTCAGAGTTGATTTTGCGTTAAGCGGAAATGCCTACGAGCAGAAAGCTGCCGTACTCCAACTCAGAGAAGAGCCAGTATGGAGTGGTCCAAAGAAAAATCTTATCGACCAGTTCGGATATGGAGGTTATTTTGTAAATGTATACGATAAAGCCAGCGGACAACTTATTTATTCAAGGGGGTTCAATACTCTATTCGAAGAATGGAGAACCATAGAACAGGCAAAGATTGAATACCAGTCGTGGGATAATTCTGCTATCATTCCATACCCCAAAAACAATGTAATAGTAGAAATCACAGGCCGCGACAAGGCAGATATGAAGTTCCACAGTCTGCTGAAAACAGAGGTAGACCCTAAGAGTATTTTCATAGACAGAGGAAAACTGAAAGAAAACAGAGTGGAAGAAATACAACATAAGGGAAACCCGACAGAGAAAGTCGACCTCGTTTTTGTTGCCGAAGGATATACTGCCGCTGAGGAAGAAAAATTCATATCCGATGCAAAACGGTTTATGGACGAACTGTTCAAGACCAAACCTTTTGATGAATGTCAGAACGACTTTAATGTATGGGCCGTGGCACTGCACTCGGAAGAATCGGGTACTGACTGCTCGGGCAAAGGTGTCTACAAGAATACAGCCTTGAATACAGGGTACTACACATTCGGAGTTGACAGATATCTCACTACTCCGAATATGAAACCTATAAGAGATGCAGTATGGAATGTGCCGGCCGATGCTATATTTGTACTTATCAATACTGATACATATGGTGGCGGAGGCATGTACAACTTCTACGCATGCGGAACAGCCGGTCATCCAAAGACACCGGAAGTATTTACACACGAATTCGGACACAGCTTTGCAGCACTTGCAGACGAATATTTTTCTTCTGAGGTTGCCTACTCCGAATTCTATAATCTGGATTTCGAACCATGGGAAGCAAATATCACAACGCTGAAAGATTTTGACTCAAAATGGAAAGACATGTTACCGGAAAATACTCCGGTACCTACCCCTGCCACTCCGGAAAATAAGGAAAAAATTGGCGTGTACGAAGGTGGCGGATACATATCAAAAGGCATTTACAGACCAAAACAAAGTTGTATGATGAATGACCTTCAGGAATTCTGCCCGGTATGTCAGAGAGCAATCCACAGAATGGTAGACTATTACTGCGACAGAGATTATCAGAATAATCAGAAGAAGAATTAGTAGAAGAAGAATTAGAAGAAAAACAACAAGAATTAGAAGAAGAATAACCAAAAGAAATAAAGCAGAAGAAATAAAGCAAAAGCAGAAGAAATAAAACAGCTGTCCGGAGGACAAGCTATTCATGTACAATAAAAACGATCAGTAGAATAACAAAACAGATTGGCACAATAAACAATAGAATACAAAAACAAATTTACAGACAATGGAAGAATTCAGTAAAATGATTGCCTCCGCAATGAAACTTCAGGAACACAGAGTAGAAAATACACTGAAACTGCTTCAGGGCGGAGCAACTATCCCATTCATCAGCCGATACAGGAAAGAAGCCACAGGCGGAATGGATGAGGTTCAGATTAGCGAAATAAATACAAGATACGAGAAATTGTGCGAACTTGCCAAGCGAAAGGAAACAATAGTTTCTACCATCGAGGAACAAGGCAAGCTAACCGCAGAACTGAAAAACAGAATCGACAACTGCTGGGACTCAACTGAACTTGAAGATATTTATCTTCCGTTCAAACCCAAAAGAAAAACAAGGGCAGAAGTTGCGCGCCAGAAGGGACTCGAACCTTTGGCACTCATACTTATGATGCAAAGAGAAAATAATCTCTCTGCAAGAGTAAGGCAGTTTGTGAAAGGAGAAGTTAAGGATGAAGAAGACGCCCTGAAAGGTGCAAGAGATATAATAGCCGAGCAAGTGAACGAAGATGAAAAGGCCAGAAACCAGATCAGAAACCAGTTCACCCGTCAGGCTGTCATTTCAGCCAAGGTTGTGAAAGGCAAAGAGAAAGAAGAGAATGCGGCAAAATACCGCGACTATTTCGACTTCAGCGAACCTCTGAAAAAATGTACTTCACACCGTTTGCTTGCCATCAGAAGAGGTGAGTCGGAAGGAATTCTTAAGGTCTCTATCTCCCCTGCAAATGATGACGAGTGTACAGAACGACTTGAGAGACAATTTGTAAGAGGCGCGGGAGAGTGTTCGTCTCAAGTCTCGGAAGCAGTAAAAGATGCGTACAAGCGACTGCTGAAACCTGCCATCGAAACAGAATTCTCGGCCATGAGCAAAGAAAAAGCAGACGAAGAGGCCATCAGAGTTTTTGCCGAAAACCTGCGCCAACTTCTTTTAGCAGCCCCGTTAGGTCAGAAAAGGGTTATGGGTATAGACCCCGGATTCAGAACCGGATGTAAGGTGGTATGCCTTGACGCTCAGGGAACTTTGCTGCACAATGAAGCTATTTTCCCTCATCCTCCTAAATCGGAGGAAGCTCTGGCCGGCAGAAAATTAGTTAAACTGGTAGAACAATATAAGATAGAAGCTATAGCCATAGGCAACGGAACAGCAAGCAGGGAAACAGAGCAGTTTGTACAGTCGCAAAAGTACGACCGCGACATTCAGGTATTTGTGGTAAGTGAGGACGGTGCTTCTATCTACTCTGCATCGAAAACAGCACGTGAAGAATTCCCCGACTACGACGTTACTGTAAGAGGTGCAGTATCGATAGGCAGACGACTGATGGACCCTCTTGCCGAACTTGTCAAGATTGACGCGAAATCAATAGGCGTGGGACAGTATCAGCATGATGTAGACCAGGCCAAGCTTAAAGAATCGCTCGACCGCACTGTGGAAAGTTGTGTTAATCTGGTGGGAGTAAACGTAAATACTGCCAGCAAGCACTTGCTGACTTATGTATCGGGACTTGGTCCGACATTGGCCCAGAATATTGTCGACTTCCGCACAGAAAACGGTCCTTTCACTTCGAGAAAAGAACTTATGAAGGTTCCGAGAATGGGAGCTAAGGCTTACGAGCAGTGTGCAGGATTCCTAAGAATTCCAAATGCAAAGAACCCGCTCGACAATTCGGCCGTACACCCTGAAAGTTATCCGATAGTAGAACTTATGGCAAAAGATCTGAACTGTTCTGTAGAAGATCTGATAAAGAACAAAGAGCTGAGAAACAAAATTAAAGTTGAAAAATATGTAACCACCACAGTTGGACTACCTACATTAAATGACATAATGAAGGAGTTGGACAAACCCGGACGAGACCCACGCCAGCAAATCAAGGTTTTCGAGTTCGATAAAAATGTAAGGACTCTTGATGATCTGCGCGAAGGTATGGAACTGCCGGGAATAGTAACAAATATAACCAATTTCGGATGCTTTGTAGATATAGGTATAAAAGAAAACGGACTGGTACATGTTTCACAACTCTCTGACAAATTCGTGAGTGACCCTACAACAGTTGTAAGCATTCATCAGCATGTAATGGTACGTGTTATGGGTGTTGACCATGAAAGGAAACGTGTTCAGCTCACTATGAAAGGTATGAATAATATCCAGTGAAAAAATCCAGATAAGACATATAAACAGAAAAGATATATAAAGTAGATATTTAAAGTAGAAATATAAAGCAGATATTTATCAAAATATATATCAATATACGGATAAAAGAATTAAAACAACAAGCGATGATGAAAGAAGTAAGTGCAAACTATATGTCCGGAAGCGAAAACGGAACGCAAACCATTTCGGGCTGGTTTGTGTTCAACTCCGGCCAGCTTCTTATAGAAAAAGATGAAGAAGGCAATTATCACATACCATTTTCCGAAGAGCCCCCTACCCCGGTTCCGGTTGGAAGTACAATTCACACTATAGGTGAAATAAACGGCTGTTCGGCAAAGGCATACGCCATCCACACCCCGGTATCTGGAGACGAAAGCGACAGACGGATGATGAAAGATCTCAGGGCCTCGTATGATGTATTGCCGTTTGAGGAATATTATAAGGCCGGGAAAGCATCACAGATTCTGAACTGGGACAAAAACAGCCGATACTGTCCGATGTGTGGCGTTCCTACCATTCAAGTCAGTCCGATTGCAAAAAAGTGTCCCGAATGCAGACAGGAATTCTATCCTCGCATATCTCCGGCTGTAATTGTTCTGATAAAAAAAGAAGACAAGGTATTATTGGTTCATGCACGTAATTTCAGAGGTACATATAAAGGACTTGTGGCTGGTTTTCTTGAAGCCGGCGAGACCCTCGAAGAATGTATAAACAGAGAAGTTATGGAGGAAACAGGACTTACTATCAAGAACCTGCGGTATTTCGGAAGTCAGCCGTGGCCATATCCAAGCGGAATAATGATAGGTTTTATTGCTGATTACGAAAGCGGAACAATCAAGCTTCAGGATGAGGAATTGAGTGCCGGTGAATTTTATTCGCGTGAGAATATGCCTGAAATACCCAAAAAGCTAAGCATTGCGCGAAAAATGATTGATGCCTGGCTGGATGGAAAGGTTTAATTCTGATAATAAGAAAAGAAGAATAAGACAAGATGAATAAGGCAAAAGGAATGAGGCAAGAAGAAATCAAGTACAAGTAAAAAAGAAGTCAGGTACAAAATAAGAAATATTTACACATGGACAAAAGACACATGAATCTGAGTCCTGCTATTTTATCGGATACCACTTTTTTTTAAAATACGGCCTTATCTTATATAAAATGCTTCGTCAATCTATTTTAACTGACGAAGCATTTTTTTAATTTGTCATCTACGGCTTGTAAGGCGTACCACATCCTTATTACATACCATCACAGGCAAAATTAGCTGCAATGAAAATATCTTACATTTACAATTTATATGCATGAGAACCGAATCCGGCCTGGCGACTCTTCAATCTGAGAATTTCATCATTTTCGAAGACAGATTTCTCTGCGGCATTTATATCGGCAACAGTTATGGTACTCAAGAAAGCTGCATCTGTAATATCAGGAGAAAGTGCCGTACGGGTAGCAAACGCGTCAAGTATATCGTGCATAATAAATCCTCTTACCCACCTTGCATTACTGAAAGAAGGGTCGTCCTGAAGCATTTTTTTCCTTATCACTTCGCGGAATGCCTTTTCTGCTTCCGGTTCAAGTATATAATGTTCTTCATCCAAAACACTCTTTCCAATCAGGAAAAGCTCGTCGGCAGAATAATCAGGGAATCTTAGCTTCAACGGGAATCTGCCACTCAGTCCCTGATTGGCATTCATCATTTTGTTGAGTTCTTTCTCATATCCAGCAAAAATTACAATCATATCAGGATTCTTGGCAGAAAGTACAGTAAGAAGTGTTTCTATGGCTCTATGTCCGAAATCTCTCTTTTCGGCATCCTGACTATACAATGTGTAGGCCTCATCGATAAACAAGATGTTGCCCTGGGAACGCTCTATAAGAGAAAGCATGTTCTTTTCTGTATCACCTATGAATCGTCCCACAATCTGACTTCTCTCGCTCACTACCACCTCTCCTTTCGACAATATTCCCAACGACTTGTAGATTTTTCCCAACATCTTTGCCACAGTGGTTTTTCCTGTTCCTGGGTTTCCGGTAAATATCATGTGGTATGAATCGGCCTTATGTACTGGCAGACCTAACTCAATACGCCTGTCTTGTAATCTGAGCTGCATGAAATGATTGGTGAGCTGTTTCTTCAAGTCGTTAAGACCTATAAGTGAGTTAAGCTTCTCAAGTTCTTTTTCAAACAGGAGTTTCTGGCCTGTAATATGGAAACTATTGAAATCTTCGGCATCTATACACCTTAGCAAGTACGGAGAACTTGCAAAGCTACCGCTCGGATAGTCGAGTATTCTTTTCTGCACGGTATTGTGAATCCATGAGTCGACGTATTCGTGTATTTCGGTAAATGACTTGTCTGCAAGTACCTGGCGCGATCCCTTTAATGAAAGATACAGTCTTTGTCTTACATCCTTATCGTACACAAAATCATGAAGCAGAATACGACGCTCTATCCATAGTATCCAGTCGGCCAATGTTGGAGTTTCGAGTTTCATCTCACAATCTGCCGGAAAGTATTCTCTGATATTAGGAAATGCGGCAAATACCTGTTCTACCTCCGATCTGTTGCCTACAAACAGTATCAGTTTGTCCATTTTTAAGGAATCGACTACATTTTTTACTAAATAGGCTGATTCTGAACCAAGTAAAGCAGACACCTTTGAGATAGCTATAATATCGCTCTCGAACACTGAATTTATTTTTGAATAAGGGTCGGACGGATTCAATGGTACAAGCAAATCGGCTGCATCGGCAAAGATACATGAACGGTCGGCAAAAATTTCACACAGATTCTGCGCTATTCGAGTATCTACTTTCTCGTCGCCACTTGATATTATGACAGTGTTGAAATTTGACTTCAATGGCAGAAAGCCATGCTGCTGGCGCAACTTGTTGAACATTACGTCACGATACATATTTACAACCTTGTGCCTGATGCTGTTGGCTCCCGGAATATGAAGGAGTTCCTTAAACCAGGCGGTCTTGGTATTCAACTCGGAGGTGAGTATGAATCTGTCGTGACTCGTACCTATTTTAAGAATATCGCCTTTGGTAATAACCCCATCTGAGGATATCTCGAAATCGATGCTGGTATAGGGTTCTGCGTTATGCAATAACACTACGAAATATTTGCCGGGTTCCCAGAAACGGATTGTCTCTAAGAATATATCTGTTTTGGTGCAGTTAGGCATGTATCCTACCCCTTCGCCTACCAGCGCATATCCTTCTGTATAGCAAATGGCATGGAAATTATCAAGTTCGCTGCATTCCTCTTCGCTTGTGGTAATGCTTAGCTGCAATTGCGAGTATGTTTTGGGGGCTTCATCGCTAAAGTTGATATCAAGCTTTAAATCTATATCGACAATAGGTGGATTTATGAGATATTTCCCATGGTAAAGCATGGCAAAAGGAAAAGCTGCATAACCGGACTCACTGCTGAATGAGTAGCTGTATACATTACCTATAAACATTATGTACTCACCCTCGTCAAGTTCTTTCAGTGCAGGGGAAAGAAAGGTATTGAATGACACCTGCATAGACTCTACCCTGTAATCCGACTCGAATACGGGAGAACTCTCCTCGCCCACTTTATAGATTATAACAGATATTGAGGATGAAGAAGAAGACGAATTGTCGGGGAAATCGTTCTCGGACAATGACTTAATATCATCATCGCTGAAATCATCGTTATGTGCCGTAGGTGTGTTGTATGATGTATCGTCATTTTCAGTCAAGGGAATAAATTTGGATAATTGCATCCTTACAAACATTTCCCTGTCCGACTTGCGTACCTCTATGAAAAGGTCTCTATGAATAGAGTTTAAAGTCACATCATCGGGAGTCTCTGAACTATAAGCCGACATCCGGATAGCTTCAAGTTCGTATTCTGGATTAGAGAACTTTGGCTTGGGTAGTTTATATTTTTTATCTTCTATCTCAACATAAACAAAATCATCACCCGGGGAGATATATTTTTCTTGCTTTGCAACTTTTCTGTCTGTTAGAGGTTTTTTCTTTCTAACAACTCTCTTGTTGGTGTTCATATATACTTATAATTTAATTATCGGAGACAAACTTACGAAAAAAAATTGTCATTTCTATTATATATGGATGCATGTGGTTAGTTGTGTAACAGTTTTGTAACATTTTATGATATAATATCTTAATAAAATTATAAACAGTGGTACAACATGTATATTTTAGTAAAACCGCATACAAATTTCAGTGAATGATTTATTATATTTGGTTTCCCTTTTTTGCAGGCAATGCATTCATAGCGGTTTATCACACAGCAAATTACGAGACATGAGCTATAGGCAATGCTTACAAATTATTATAACAAATGAGAAAATATGACACATATATGGGCATTCTTGTAAATTTTAAATTCATAAAACATTAAAAAAGTAGAAACTGAAAAACAAAATGGAAAGATTTATAGATCCAGAAATAAATATAATAAAATCGGAAATAAATGAGATGTGGATTCTGGTCTACCAACAGCTTGAAAATGCATACAATGCAGTACTGAACATAGATAAGAATCTGGCAAACAAGGTGTTGATTAAAGAAAAAAAGGTAAATGAGCTTGAACTGAAAATTGATAAGGACATTGAAGAACTAATAGCCAAATACGATCCGGTGGCCACAGATTTAAGATTTGCACTGGCTATGCTTAAAATCAATACCAACCTGGAACGCATTGGAGATTATGCTAAAAGTATAGCAAAGTTCGTGATAAGAACAAGGTTCACATCAGAAGACAAAATCTTATTTGCCGAACTGCAGTTGCAAGATATGTATGACCTTGTTTTATCTATGCTTAACACCACATACAAGGCACTCAAAGGTGAGGATATCGCTCTTGCAAAATCTGTTTTCAGTAAAGATACAACACTGGATTTTATCAATAACAGCGCAATGGATACGCTTACTGCATATGCAACTTATCATCCTAATTCTATAAGGACATGTCTTGAAGTTGCCGGAATATTCAAGAAACTGGAAAGAGCAGGCGACCATATCAACAATCTGGCAGAGGAGATAATCTTTTATATAGATGCGGAGGTTTTGAAGCATCACAGAATGTAAAAAGTCTGTGCAAACATTGAAAAAACAGTATCTATATATAGTATTGATATCGCTTGAAATATGTTTTAAATATGTTTATTGTCATATTGGCGTAATTTCTTTGAGATTTATAAAAGTCTTTTCCTCACTTTTTATTAACTTTGCGTCAGTTATTATTTTAACCAGTAAACTTATATGCAGGAAAAGATTATTATTCTCGATTTTGGTTCACAGACAACTCAGCTTATCGGCCGAAGAGTTCGCGAACTGAATATGTATTGCGAGATTGTTCCCTACAACAAGTTCCCTCACAATGATCCGTCTGTTATTGGTGTAATCCTTTCTGGAAGCCCATTTTCTGTTTACGATGAAAAGGCTTTCAAGGTAGACCTGACTGACATCCGTGGCAAGTATCCTATCTTGGGTATATGCTATGGCGCGCAGTTTATGTCGTACACTAATGGTGGAAAGGTTGAACCGGCTAATACTCGCGAGTATGGACGTGCCCATCTGACAAAGTTTGACCATTCTAACCCTTTATTGAAAGGAATCCGCGAAAACTCTCAAGTGTGGATGAGTCATGGTGATACAATTACCGCAATACCGGACAACTTCGAAATTATAGCCTCTACAGATAAAGTGGCTGTGGCTGCTTATCAGGCAAAGAATGAGAAACTTTGGGGTGTACAGTTCCATCCGGAAGTATTCCATTCGGAAGATGGTACTTTGCTGCTCAAGAACTTCGTAGTGGATATTTGTGGCGGTAAACAGGACTGGAGCGCTGCTTCGTTCATTGAAACTACTGTAGCCGAACTTAAAGCTCAACTTGGCGATGACAAGGTGGTATTGGGATTGAGTGGTGGTGTTGACTCTTCTGTAGCCGCAGTTCTTCTTAATAAAGCCATCGGAAAGAATCTTACATGTATCTTCGTCGATCACGGTATGTTGCGCAAAAATGAGTTCAAGAATGTACTTCACGACTATGAATGTCTTGGACTTAACGTAATAGGTGTTGACGCAAGTGAAAAATTCTTCAGTGAACTTGAAGGTGTAACTGAGCCTGAACGTAAACGTAAGATTATAGGTAAAGGATTTATTGATGTATTCGATGAGGAAGCTCATAAGATTAAAGATGTGAAATGGCTGGCTCAGGGTACTATCTATCCAGACTGCATCGAATCTTTGTCTATTACAGGTACAGTTATCAAGAGTCATCACAATGTAGGTGGTCTGCCTGAAAAGATGAATCTGAAACTTTGCGAGCCTTTGAGACTGTTGTTTAAGGATGAGGTTCGCCGTGTGGGTAGAGAACTTGGTATGCCTGAACATCTTATAACCCGTCATCCTTTCCCAGGTCCGGGACTTGCAGTACGTATTCTTGGAGATATAACACGCGAGAAGGTTCGCATTCTTCAGGATGCTGATGATATTTTCATCCAGGGACTACGCGACTGGGGACTTTACGACCAGGTATGGCAGGCAGGTGTAATCTTGTTGCCTGTTCAGAGTGTGGGTGTTATGGGAGACGAACGTACTTATGAACGTGCTGTAGCTTTACGTGCTGTTACAAGTACTGATGCCATGACTGCCGACTGGGCTCATCTTCCATACGACTTTATGGCGAAGGTATCTAATGATATAATAAACAAGGTAAAAGGTGTAAACAGAGTTTGCTATGACATCTCTTCAAAACCACCTGCAACAATAGAGTGGGAATAAAAAATTATTATATCCAATAAATTTAAAAAGGTTAGAGCGTTTTTATCAATGCTCTAACCTTTTTTAATTTATCGGGTTATCTGTAATATTGTATATATTATCTCATGGACCGATAATCAATAATCATATTTCCTGTTCAGTCAAGATTAATATTATTCTACCATATTAATCATCTATATCTATTACTCTGAACTGAGAATCGAATTTAATTTCCCATCTGTTAGACAACTTAATTTCATACTCTTTCTTATCTCTTTCAATCTGCAGAATCTTTTCATTAGGATAATTTGTTTTTACGTACGAGCGGATAGCTTCGGGAACGATTTGTGAAGGAACTTCACTGGCAGTACATTTTACTTCTGTCCAGTCTCCCGACTTATCAAATTCGAGTTTCTCTCCGTTGGTGAAAATTACATCGTAACTCTTGAAGAACAAGTCGGTTTCCTGTTTAGCCATGGCAACCTTCAGTGTTTTAAAATAAGTTGTTATGAAAGTTTGGGCTTTAGTAGGTAATTCACCTATCTGGATTGGTTTATCTGTGTCAGCTAAAACAATTGATGACATTGACAACATACATACGAATAAGAAAATCATTTTTTTCATAAACATATCATTTTAAATTGTTAGTACTTTAATTAATTATTGTACTGCAAAGATTATACATAAAACTGAAAAGAATTAGGAAAATTCAATTTTGATGGGGAAAAAATTGAATTTTATTTTTAATACCTTGAAATCTGCTTAGTAACGATGAATTTATGCATTCCATCCTCATAGGTATATGATACATTTAACTTATTCGTTTTGCATATAGTATCAACCAGTGCCAGGCCCAAACCGGTAGAACCTTCTTTCTTCTTGCCCTGATAAAATCTTTCGAAAATACGATTTCCGTCTAATGGAGTATTACCAGAACTGGATATTGAAAAATAGCTTGATGCAAATTGAATAATAATAGTACCATTATCTGAATTATGGACAAAGGCATTTTTTAGAAGATTTGTTATAAGGATAGTAGCCAAGGATTCATTCATTTCAACAATAAACTTATCGGTAGCAACAACATTTACAGCGATATGTTTATACTCGTAAACCTCTTTATATACTTCAATATAATGATCAAGCATTTCATTAAAATCTATAGATTTGACCTCATCAGAATATTGTCCGTTTTCAATCTTACATAACAGGAGCAAAGATTTGTTCATCTTGGTCAGATTCTCAAGTGTGCTATGTGTTTTGGCAAGTTCCTCAATCTGTTTTTCAGAAAGAGACTCGTCTTCCATCAACATCTCCAGTCTGTTACGGCATATAGCAAGTGGGGTCTGCATTTCGTGTGAGGCATTTCCTATAAATATTTTTTGCTGTTCGTAAAGTTTCTCGTTTCTTTCTACAGACATTATAACTGCTTCATTCAGGCTATTGAACTCAGATATCTTTGTAGATATATGCAATGGCGATATACGGTTGCCTATCTTATATTTCTTCAGCCAGGATAATAGTTCGTAAAGAGGTTTCATATTGCGTCTGAAAACCCATACATTTAATAGTAGAAGGGAAAGAAGAATACTACAATACAGGAATACCAGCCATCCAAGTATAGCTTTCTGCAAATCAAGTTTATCTATTGTGGGAGTATAAACCACAAGTTCTTTAAATCCTTTGTCTGTCTCGAAAATTGTGATAAGTATTCTGGCTGGCTCTGTTTCCTGCTTCTCGTAAATATAAACCATTTCGTCTCTATACGATATTCTCGGGTATCTGTTTGCGTATTCTTCGCTTACATCATATATATAGAACTGATTGTTTGATCCGTTGTTTATTGAAGGAAGTTCCTCTCCTCTAAGAGAACGAAGTATCAGGGTCTCAGAATAATCTTCCAAAGAATCATCGACTTCATCGTTTACTTCGTCCATTATTGCCCAATAAAACAATACAGCCCATGCTGTCATGATAATGACTGAAGCAACAGATATGTGAAGCATGACGTTATGAAAAAGTTTCATTGGTATTTAGTTTTCCGGTAATTAATTATCTAAAATAAACTTATATCCTATTCCGTATACAGACTTTAATTCAGGAGTTGCTCCAGATTCCTTAAGACGCTTCCTTAAGTTTTTAATCTGAGCATATATAAAGTCAAAATTGTCAACCTGGTCAATGTGGTCTCCCCAAACGGACTCGGCAAGAACACTTTTGTTTACTAATCGGTTGGGACGCGACATAAAATAATATAGAATATCGTATTCTTTTCTATTAAGATCTATCAGCGTACCATCAATATATACTTCAAATTTCTCGGGGATAATCTCTATGTTGCCATAAGAAAGTTTTCTGTCGCCTCCTCGCATATTTCTTCTGAGCAGACTTTTAATTCGGGCATGCAATTCAGCCAGATGAAATGGCTTGGCCAAATAATCATCGGCTCCCAAATCAAGGCCTTTAACTTTATCGTCTATAGAATCTTTGGCCGACAGGATGATTACATTGCTGCGTTTTCCCATATTATTGAGTTCTTCCAGAAGATCAAGACCGGAGCCGTCGGGCAACATTATATCGAGTAGTATACAATCATAATCGTAGTCTTCAATCTTCATTAAAGCAGACTTATAATCTGATGCCTGTGATACAACATATCGTTCGTTTTCGAGAGATTTTGTAATAATCTCACGTAAATCTTTGTCATCTTCTACTATCAGTATTTTCATTACAATATAAATTTAGGGTTCTTATTTCTGTTCCTAATTACAGTGTTATTATTACGAAGTTTTTATCTCTGTTTCAATTTTGTTATCAAATATGCAAAATTAAAATGAAAGATACAAAAATAGTACTCCAATTAACTAATAAGCTGCCTATACGACTTACATCATAAGGCAGCTTATACTTTCTAACTAAAAAATGAATTTATCTCACAAACTTAATTTCAAAAATAAGTCTATTATTGATAATTGCCTGAAAAAGTTGCATAAAGCAAGGCTAATACCAACTTAATAACTATATACCTATCTACAATCTATAGAATCAGAACACCTTTAATTTATTGAATCAAATATAAGGCAATAGTATATCATATAAATATCATTGCACTTTCATTGACGAAATATCTATATTGTCAACTCCATTTGGCTGAGACTTAGAATTCTTTTCAAAAACAATAACTCTCTCACCATTTACAGCTGAATTAATCCTTAATTTTATGCCATTAGCATTCTCAAGGTCCAATGTATTAAGATTGTAACTCACGGCACCTGAAACTAAAGGCATGGCAGACAGGCTGTCACCATATGTATTATATCTGTACTCCAAATGTACATAACCATCGTCCTCAGGCTCGGAAGTAAGATTTTCAACCAGACTTACTTTATGGGCATGTTCCTGTGGTAAGCGCTGAACAAATACAATATTCATATACCCTCCAGAAACCCATGCATCGGTAATATAAGCCGGATCATCAGCAAACTCAGACTCGTTCTCTGATGTCAACTGCTCAACCTGCTTAGTGAGAATAGGATAAATTGATTCTGACTTTATTGCATGATCAAAACCCTGATAATTATCATACAACGGATTAAAATATAGAATGGCACGCTCACCTTCAACTGGTTTATAATTCCATATTGATGTAGCTGCAGGCCACATTGTTCCCCAACTATCACCGATAAAACTGTAATATCCGTCACCTTCAACGTGCACAGTAACCCAATCTACTCCAATATCTCCTATAGAATATCCATCATCATCCTTACAACTCTGAAAGAAAGATGTTGCTGCTATTAATAAAGAGCATCCTAAAAGTTTAATAATCTTTGTCATATAAATGTTTTTTTTAATTATGCGTTAATTGTTTATCAAATCAGTCTATAATGGATATAAATCCACAAATCATATTATGAATTATAAATTCACTTATAACTTGCAACTATGTAATTACTTTGTTTACTGAATAAATTATCAAAATAAGATAATACTGCATTCCATTCACATTTTTTAGGATAAAAATTATATATACGTAAATAGACTAATGCTCAAATGCATAGAAATAATAAAAAAAATCGGTTCCAAACTTAACAATAAGTCTGAAACCGATTATTATAAAACAATTAATATGTAAACAATTATAATATATTACCTAAGATGATTATTTTATTACATCTTATCAACTACACATTATAATAATATTGCATATATTTTGTCGGCACAAAATTAATCATTAAACCAACGAACATAGCAGAAGTCCTGACGATGTGCCAAATCAGGATTCTTAGGGAACATACGATATGCAACCTTAAAGCTTCCTGCATTTGAAAGGCTGTGAGTAAGCTGGAATGTATATAAATTGCCTTCAACCTTAACAACTTTCATAGGAGTTACAGAATAAATATATTCCTTACCTTCTGCATTTGTGTAAGTAACAACAGATTCAACTCCAATTGCATCATTCAAGCCCTTTTCATCAATAACGCAAGTTATAGTATATTCCTTACCGCTTTCTACGTTACCAGAACGAACTTCTTCACCCTTGTCGAATGATACAACTTCAATCTGATCCCACTTAGAAACAACTTCTTCTTTCCATGCAGCAATTTCCTTAGCCTTAGCATAGTCATTTGCTTCAAGCAGATGATAACGGTTAGCTTCTTTAGTATAGAATTTAGAATAGTAATCATCCAACTGACGTTTCATTGTATAATGAGGAGCCACCTGAGCAATTGAGTTCTTGATAGTTCTTACCCAACCTTCAGAATAACCCTTCTTATTGCGAGCATAATACAATGGAAGGATTTCAGTTTCAAGGATACTGTAAATAGTTGCAGCATCAAGCTGATCCTGATGTTCCTGATTCTGATATGTACGTTTTTCTGTCAAAGCCCAACCAGCACCTTCACGGTATCCTTCAAGCCACCATCCATCAAGAACTGAGAAGTTAACAACACCATTCATCAGAGCTTTTTCACCTGATGTACCAGATGCTTCAAGAGGACGAGTTGGAGTGTTCATCCAGATATCAACACCAGAAACAAGACGACGAGCCAATTTCATATCGTAGTTTTCGAGAAAAATAATCTTTCCAAGGAACTCTGGACGATTAGAAATTTCAACAATTTTCTTGATCAATCCCTGACCAGCGCCATCGTGTGGATGAGCCTTACCAGCAAACAAGAACTGAACAGGATAATTAGGATTGTTTACAATCTTTGACAAACGATCCAAGTCAGTGAACAACAAGTGAGCACGCTTGTATGTTGCAAATCGACGAGCAAAACCAATCAACAAAGCATTAGGATTAATCTTATCCATCAATGAAACCACGCGAGAAGGATCTCCCTGATTCTTCAACCAAGTGTCACGGAACTGGTTACGGATATAATTAGTCAACTTATTCTTAAGAGCAAGACGTGTATTCCAGATTTCTTCATCAGGAACATTATAGATAGCCTCCCATATCTTAGGATTAGACTGATCCTTCATGAAATTCTTGTCGAAGTACTTGCTATAAAGAGTCTGCCATTCAGAAGCACACCATGTAGGGAAGTGAACACCATTTGTAACATATCCAACATGATTTTCTTCTGGGAAATAACCTTTCCAAATACCAGAGAACATATTTTGTGATACTTTTCCATGCAACCAGCTCACACCATTAACTTCCTGACATGTGTTGCAAGCAAAAGTAGACATACAGAAGCGTTCATTATTATCACCAGGATTAATACGGCCCAAGTCCATCAAATCCTGCCATGAAATACCCATTCTCTGAGGATAACCACCCATATACTTGCCAAACAAACCTTCATCAAAGTAATCGTGGCCTGCTGGAACCGGAGTATGAACTGTATACAAAGAAGAAGCACGAACAACTTCAAGAGCCTGACTGAAAGTCATACCACCTTCAACAAAATCGCATAGACGCTGAACATTACACAAAGCAGCATGTCCTTCGTTGCAGTGATATACATCTTTCTTGATACCAAGTTTTTTAAGCAACAAAACACCACCGATACCGAGAAGAATTTCCTGTTTCAAACGATTTTCCCAGTCACCTCCATAGAGCTGATGTGTAATAGGACGGTCGAACTCACTATTCATTTCATTGTCAGTATCAAGCAAATACAAAGGAACACGACCAACATTTACTCTCCACACATAAGCATGAACATAATAGTCGAGATAAGGAACATCAACCACCAATGGTTTTCCATCCTCACCCATAACTCTTTCCAAAGGCAAGCTACCAAAGTTCTGAGCTTCATAATTGGCAACCTGCTGTCCGTCCATTGACAGGCTCTGTGTGAAATATCCGTAACGGTACAAGAAACCTACGGCACACATATCAACATTACTGTCGGAAGCTTCTTTAAGATAATCACCAGCAAGAATACCAAGACCTCCTGAATAGATTTTAAGAACATGAGTCAAGCCATATTCCATACAGAAATAGGCTACTGAAGGACGATCAGTATTAGGAGCCTCGTTCATATAAGCCTTGAACTTGGCATAAATATCATTAATTCTATTAAGAACAGCCTTATCATTTGAAAGAGCTTCAAGTTTTTCATAGCTCAGACGTTCCAAAAGAGCGACAGGATTCTGACCAACAACACTCCACAACTCTGGGTCGAGTGATTTGAACATATCTGTTGCTTCATAATTCCATGACCACCAGATATTGCGGGCCATTTCCTGTAACATTCCTAAAGATTCCGGTATACGAGATTTTACTGTAACCTCCTTCCAAACCGGAGCGTTTGCATAGTTTGTTTTGATTTTCATATCTCTCAAATACTTAAATTAAGAATTCAATTTTTCAAGTCTTTTTGAAGCATTACGCAAAGCAATGTCATAAGCCTCATAATAATATTTAATAAAATGTTTCCACAAAGCCTGTTCAGCAATTGCAGAGGCATTTTTACGAATCTTCTCAACGTCTTTTTCAGGCAGACAAGAGAAATCGCTTATTGTATCTTTGATAGCATCGGCTACCTCAGAATAATTATAGTCTGTACGGTGAATAACTTTTACGCCATCACTCAACTCGCCATAACGACCTACCAAAGAATTAACCCACAATCCAAAGCCAGCAAGATCAGAAGTAATTGTAGGTACTTTAAAAGCAATACTTTCCAATGGAGTATAACCCCATGGCTCATAGTATGATGGATACACACTAAGGTCATTTCCAAGAACCAGATCATAATATGTCATATTGAAAATGCCGTCACGACCATCAAGATAGCAAGGGACAAAGATAACCTTAACTTTAGATTCAGGAGAGTTTGACATATTCAGATATTTCAGCATATCCAAAACCTGATCATGGCTCATATTATGCAACCAATGTGTTATAAAAGGCACCTCGAGAGGTGTAGAGAACTTTTCGTTGCTCTTAAGACGCTGAATAAGGTCTTCTCTCGCATCGCCTACCCAACCCGGGACATTAATAAAAGCCAATACATTCTTTTTAAGGTTTTTATCTCTTGTAAGACGATTTAAAGTTTCAAGATATACATTAATTCCTTTATTTTTAAACTCGTACCTTCCACTTGTTCCAATAATTAAAGTATTATTGTCTAAGGAAGTACCTAACAACTTGTTTGCAACATTAAGCATCGCCTCACGTGCTTTTTTGCGTTTTACAGAGAAAGTTCGTCCTTTTGGAACAAAATCATCCTCAAAGCCATTCATCAGCACAACATCAGCTCCTTTATCAAGCAACTCTTTACACTCATTGTTAGTTATTTCACTTACAGTAGTAAAGCAATCCACATGATGTGCTGTCTGTTTTTCAATAGAATGTTTAGACTCCATATTTAGTTCACGAGCCATCTGGTCACCATTATATGCAAACAAGTAATCATATAAAGGTTTATTGTTTCCGGCTATAGAACGTCCTATAGAAGTTGCATGTGTAGTAAATATAGTAGCAATTTCAGGAACATGTTTCTGAACATACAGAGCTCCGAGACCTGTCATCCACTCATGAGCCTGATAAACTACCTTATCATCTGAGGTTAAAAAAAATCTGTAGAAGCTTTCCACAACCTTTCCGGCTGCATAAGAGAACATTGAAGCTTCATCATAATCACCATAGGCATGAAGAGAATCTACTTGATAATCAATCCAAGCCTGTGTGTAAATATCATTTTTCTGCTCGAAATAAGGAGCAAAGTCAACCAATACTGCGATAGGGTTACCAGGAATATTCCAGCGTCCTAAACGCATATTCAAACCTTCCGCCTCGGATGCATGCTTACGCCAATCCTTGAGCAATTCATCATCCTCGACAAATAAGGGATTCTCCTTTCCTTTCCATACATCAGGACCTATGAAAAGAATCTTATCTACAAATGCTTGCTGAAGTGTTTTAGCTCTTGTAGACAAAACTGTGTAAATTCCTCCAACTTTATTACACACTTCCCAACTAGATTCAAAAATGTAATCAGGAGTTAAAAGCTGTTTCATCATTTTATTAGTTTTTTCTTAATCGGGTGCAAAGATAGATAAAAACAAACATAAAATCAAAAAAATCAAACATGTTTTACATTAAAAGGTCGTTACAAAAGTTTAAGCCTCACCTATAAAAGCAAAATTTTCTGTTCTATTACAATATATATTACACAAAGTCGCAACAAGCTTAATTTATAAAAAAAGGCTGTATCGCCTGCAAAAGCGATACAGCCATATTTAAAATCTGTAAAATCAGTAATTACAATATATGTTTATATATATTATACCATCAATACAGCCACAAGAGCAAGGATAGCATAGAATTCAGGGAACGCAGCATAAATCATAGTGTTTGTTGAAACATCATGTCCCTGTGCCATAGCAGCAATACCATTGGCACAAATCTGACCCTGACGGATAGCAGAGAACAAACAAACAAGACCAACACCAAGTCCTACACCAAGCATCAAAGGACCATCTGTAGCGAAATCCTTAGTCATTGACATAAGAAAAGCTATAAAACCATAAAGACCCTGAGTAGAAGGAAGTGCTGAAAGAATCATATAACCTGCCGACTTAGAAGGATCTTTCTTCAAAGCACCTACAGCAGCATTACCTGCAATTGTTGTACCATAGCAACTTCCGATACCAGCCAAACCTAACATCAGACCCAAGCCGATGTAACCTAAAATTTCATTCATAATTTCTAAATTTTATTCGTTATTATTTTTTGTTTTCTTCTATTGAGGCAAACGGCTTATAAGCTTCACCTTTACCGTTATACCCTGAATTCTTAAAATATTCTACAAATGTAAGACGCAGCGGATGAACAAAGCCACTCAAACATGACATGGCAATATTCAAGGCATGGCCAAACACAAGGATCAGACCACAGAAGATCCATGTAAGCACATCGCCTACTACAGGAACACCCGGAATCTGTATATCAATCATAAATGCCAGCTGATTGAACACCATACCAAGCATAGCACCGGCAAGTCCCAACGCATACAGACGAATATAAGAAAGTACATCGCCCACAAGACCAGTAGCCATGTTGTAAGTATCCCAAACACCAGCACCTATATTAATAAATATGTTACGGCGTATATTATTGAACAAGAAAATTCCAATAGCAGATATTCCGCCAATAATAATGAATGCCATATTTGCAACTTCAGGAGTGATACGTTCGAGATACATCAATCCGCCAGTAGCGACAAAACCAGCCACACATAATAGCCAGCCCCATTCACTCAGCGAGTTCATGAAACCATATCTAACTGTAGAGCAGAGGGCCTTAACAGTCATGGCAACTATGATATGCACTACACCGATTGCAAGCGAAAGATACATCAACTTGTCGGAAGCTACCATATACTGTTTCATTGTTTCAAGCCAAGGCCAGTTAACTTCCATCAGATTCACTCCGAAGAATGTTCCGAATATAGTACCCAATACAGTTGTTGCAGCACCCAAAGTCATTACAAGATTCATCATGCCTTTCATTGACTTGTCAACCTTAGATTTCAGGTAAGCCCCAAGCAATATAAGAATCAAGCCATATCCGGCATCACCCACACAAAATGCAAAGAACAATGTGAAGAACGGAGCAAGCAAAGGTGTCGGGTCAAACTCCCCATATTCAGGCATACCATACATCTTTGTAATCACCTCATACATTCGGGCAAAAGCCCCATTCTTAAACTTAATAGGCGCATTATCCTCTTTAAGAGCGTCACGTATTTCAAAATATACATCCTTATTACTCAGGAAATCCTTAACAGCCTGCTCATTTTCAGCAGGAACCCATCCCTCCATAAGAAGCAGATGTCCTTCGGCCATAGCTTCACCGCTAAGTTTAACTTTCCGGAGCTCCATACCCTCTTGAAGAAGTGACAGAGAATAGCGCAAAGAAGCACAATTGGAACGGCAAAAATCGGCCAACTGTTTTTTACACTCATCGAGTCGTCTGTCCAAAGCACTCTTTTCTGCATTCAATTCTTTCAAACTCCTTGAAGGCAACTGAACCGATTCTATTTCGAGTTCTACATTCTCATCCTTAGTTATAGTGATAAAATAAACCTTACCACCTTGAGAATTGATTTTTACCGCATTATATTCCTGTACCCAGGACTCATCAAACTGACGGTCGAGACAAGTAAAGAACTTAATATTCCAACCGACTTCAGAAAGTTTTCTGACAGACTCCCATTCAAAATCTCCCCAGACTTCCATCTGAGCACATTCCTTAGCCAATACAGTCTGCTTTTGCAACACATCCTGTACTGCTGCATTCAGCTGTTCGTACTTGGAAATAATCTGCTCTCCATCAATATTTCTGTCAACAGAGTCGGACAAATTATTACCTGCACGCATTTGCATATCCTGTATAACATTCTTATACAAAGCCATACGCTGAACTACAAGCTGCATATCGGAGTCCATCTCTCCATGCTGTTTTTCCACCACATGAACTACCCCCAGTTCTCTTAAACCTTCAAGAAAACTGTCGTACTCCTTATGGTATATAAGGAAAGTCAGCTTTTTCATTTTAGATATCATCCTCAGCCTCCTTTCTCTTTTCCTGAATAGACTTAAGAATCTTCTGTGAAGATTTTGAAAGATTCTCTTCGTCTTCCATAAAACGTTTAATTTTTCTCAAAGCATCCTGATAACCAGGAATCTGCACCTTCTCAAAAAGATTAACCTTTTGAGTGGTCTTTTTACGCGCATGTTCAAGCAAGCCCAGTTTGGCAAGAGTAAACTCCCTTTCTATAGCGGTTCTCGCAAGAGATTTCAAAATATGTATACCATCGGCATACCATTTAGGACACGAAAACAAACTATAGAAACGAACGTCGAAATCTACCTGTTCGAGCATTGGTACACGAACTCCGGCAATTTTACGAACGCCCAAATGAACATCCCTTACCTTTATTAATGAAGTATCAAATTCATTCCAGAGTGCGAACATGGCTTCATACGCCTGAATCTGCTGTTCCAGACGCTCCTCAAGTTCCACAGCTTCCGTCTTGCAGCGCTTAACTTCCAGGCGCAAGGCACTCTCCTTATTCTTAATAATAGGGAGCGTACGCACACGCACCTTCAACTGCTTTTCGAGTTGCTGTAGTGAGGTTTTATTATATTGAAACTTAATAGCCATATCTCTGTTCGTTTAAAGAAATCCAACTACTTCTTCCAATACTGATCAACGAATTCCTTCTTGATATTAACCTCTTCAGGCTTAAAGTACTTGCTGAACAATCCCCATGTAACATCAAGCATCTCAGTAGTGTTAAGGTTTACATCGATAGCAAGCAACTGATTTGCATAATCCTTAGCAAAGGCCAAAGTTCGTTCGTCGTAATTTGTAAGGTCGAAACCATTTTCCATCTTGGTCTTGGCATTAGCTGCATCGGCATAAAGACGTACAGCCGCATTCATCACCTGAGGATGATCCTTACGAGTCTTCTTACCACTTACCAACTGTTTCAAACGTGACAAAGAACGGAACGGATCCACGATAACCTTACCTATATCACTGTCACGGCGCAAGAACAACTGACCTTCGGTAATATAACCAGTATTATCAGGAACGGCATGAGTAATATCACCTCCAGAAAGAGTAGTTACCGCAATAATTGTAATTGAACCTCCACTTGGGAACTGCACTGCTTTTTCATAAATCTTTGCAAGGTCGGAATACAAAGAACCAGGCATAGAATCCTTTGAAGGAATCTGGTCCATACGGTTAGATACGATAGCCAGCGCATCGGCATACGAAGTCATATCTGTAAGAAGAACAAGCACCTTCTGGTTATGCTCTACAGCAAAATATTCAGCAGCAGTAAGAGCCATATCAGGGATAAGCAATCGTTCCACAGGAGGGTTTTCGGTAGTATTCACAAAACTGATGATACGGTCGAGAGCACCGGCATTAGAGAACACATTCTTAAAATAAAGATAGTCATCATTGGTCATACCCATACCACCAAGGATAATCTTATCGGTTTCCGCTCTAAGTGCCACATTAGCCATCACCTGGTTGAAAGGCTGGTCAGGATCGGCAAAAAACGGAATTTTCTGTCCTGAAACCAAAGTATTGTTAAGGTCAATACCGGCAATACCTGTAGCAATAAGTTCTGAAGGTTGTTTACGGCGCACAGGGTTAACAGAAGGTCCTCCGATTTCTACCTCTACTCCTTCTATTTCCGGTCCCCCATCAATAGGATCACCGAAAGCGTTGAAAAAACGTCCTGCAAGCTGCTCGCTCACCTTCAGTGTCGGCGATTTTCCAAGGAAAACCACTTCGGCATTAGTAGGGATACCGCCAGTACCCTCAAACACCTGCAAAGTAACATCATCACCGGCAATCTTCACTACCTGAGCAAGTTTGCCGTCCACCATAGCCAGTTCGTCATAGCCTACACCTGTAGCCTTAAGCGAACAGGTAGCCTTTGTAATCTGGCTAATTTTGGTATATATCTTTTGAAATGCTTTTGTAGCCATTTTCTGATTCTTAATTTATAAATAAATAATCACTCATCAGCCTATACGTCTTTCGGCAACCAAATCCTTGAGTTGTTTTCCGAAATCGATATACTCAGGCGACTTATACTTAGCATAGTTCATCTGTTTACAGATGTTTATCATCTTCTTGAAGTAGTCCATCACCTCAACAAAATTGTCGAATTTAAATTCAGTATGGCAAACATCAATTACCATATTGACAATTTCTTCCTGTCTTTCCATTGGAGTTACAGAATCAACTTCATCGAAAGCATCCTGCTGAAGGATTACGAAGTCAATAAGTTCTGATTTCCAGAAAATAACATGATATTCTACAGGTACACCATCATCACCAAGGATGTTAATCTGTTCTGCAATTTCCTTACCACGAAGCAAGCGGGTTTTAAGTTCATTAACCTTACCTATCCACTCTCCATTGATAAGTTGGGAGATATACTGTTCGAATTCAGGATATTCAAGATATTTTGAATATGAATCAATAGGATTTACAGCAGGATAACGCTTACGGTCAGCTCGTTCCTGTTCCAGAGCATAAAAACATCTTGCCACTTTCTTGGTATTTTCAGTCACAGGCTCCTTCAAGTTACCACCGGCCGGAGAAACAGTACCAATGAATGTAATAGAACCAGTAGCACCATTATTCAGGTAAACATAACCCGCACGACCATAGAAGTTTGAAATGATAGCAGAAATATCCATAGGGAAGGCATCAGGACCAGGCAACTCTTCCATACGGTTGGACATTTCACGCAAAGCCTGTGCCCAACGAGAAGTAGAGTCGGCCATGAGCAACACCTTAAGTCCCTGAGCACGATAAAATTCAGCCATAGTCATAGCGGTATATACTGAAGCCTCACGCGCGGCAACAGGCATGTTTGATGTATTGGCCACGATAATTGTACGTTCCATCAGTTTTCTTCCTGTATGCGGGTCAACCAGTTCAGGGAATTCTGTAAAGATTTCCACAACCTCATTAGCACGTTCACCACAAGCCGCAATGATAACGATATCGGCTTCCGCCTGTTTAGATATAGCATGCTGCAAGACAGTCTTACCAGTACCGAAAGGTCCCGGAATAAATCCTGTACCACCTTCTACTATCGGATTTACTGTATCTATTACACGAACACCAGTTTCCAATAGTCTGAAAGGACGCGGTTTTTCCTTATAATTAGTCATAGCCACTTTAACAGGCCATTTCTGAATCATATTTACAGGTATTTCCTTACCATCCTTATCTGTAAGAACCGCTACAGTATCCTCAATGGTATACTCACCTTCAGGAACAATAGATTTAACTTTATAAGTACCTTCAAGCTGGAAAGGAACCATGATTTTAAGTGGCTGATGGTTTTCTTCCACTTCACCAAGCCATGCCGAAGGGCCTACTTCATCACCTGCCTTCACAATTGGTTTAAACAACCATTTAGCTTCCTTATCCAGAGGGTAAGTATATTGTCCGCGTTTCAGGAAAACGCCATCCATCTTATCCAAGTCGTTCTGCAAGCCGTCATAATTCTTCGACAGCATACCAGGACCTAATGTTACTTCCAGCATGTGACCGGTAAATTCGGCCTCGGCACCAACTTTAAGTCCACGAGTACTTTCGAACACCTGAACATAAACATTTTTGCCTACCACCTTAATAACCTCGGCCATAAGTCGGTCGCCTCCTGTAGAGATGTAGCAAATTTCATTCTGGGCCACAGGTCCGTCTACAGTAAGAGTCACCATGTTGGCAATAACGCCTATAACACTTCCTTTTGTTGCCATTTTATTATGTTAAAACTTTAAACTATTTTCTAAATTCTTCAGGTATCTGAACATCATTTTTCAAGCTCTGAATCATAGCTTTAAAGAGTTCCTTACCTTTCTCCTTATCAAGTGAAATCCATCTTTCTATCATCTCAAGCTGAAGTAGAAAAACGAATATTCTCTCTATAGTGAAATAATTGAAGAAAGACTCCTCATCCAACCAGTTCCATTTTAGCAGATCTATCTTTCTTTCTCTATCCACTAACTCCTCTATTTCACAAATTCTCTGAACTGAATCAAAATATGAAAGGGTATCATTCAGGCCGAAATCTCTTGCATTAGAAGTTCTGAGTGCCTCACAGATATCAGTATCACCTACAATAAAAGAAGAAACATCAAACTTATATTTTCTTGCTGAAATAGCAGCTTGAATATTATTCAGATTAAGGTTAAACTCATACCAGGAAGCTACAAATTTATTTCTACACTTCATAGCATAGGAATAATAAGCAGAGGCAAGCATATCATCGGCGCGATACAGTTCTTCCTGAGATAATTTAAGATATTCGGAAATGAAATCATAGAAATAAGGAGGGTACTTACGGTCGGCATTATCTCCATCCTTTACAGAAGAAATAAGAGAAAGAAGTTCATCTGAGCTATACAATCCTAATGGATTTATTTCAGATTCCTTATCCTTAAGCAACTGTAAAAGGTTCTCATTATCAAATTTCAGATAAAAAAGATCTATTACTTTTTTATCATCTGAAGAGAGTTCTGGATATAATTCCGACTTAAAACTATCGACAGTATAGCTCATTTTGCCATCTTCAAGAGAGATGTCAGGCAAACCGGCTACCAGATAATAATAAGCATCCATAATCCTTACTTAAAACAACATTTGTACTAATTGAGGACGAAGAAATTCCTTGAAGTAATTTTCGAATTCTTCTTCACCGAAATTAACTTTATAAGAGCCGTCAGCCGGAGAAATGCTAAACAACACTTTAGAGCCTTTGACCTCTTCAATTTTAACACCCTTATCAAGCAGTTCTTTTGCATTCTTCAAGAAATACTTTTTGAGTTCCTCAGCATTTTCTACAGAAATTACAACAGGTTCGTCGGCCGACCACTGTTTGGCAAGAGTCACAACAAAATTGTTAAAGAACTCCTTATTTGCAGTAAAGTTTTTAACTGCATCCGAAACAGTCTGGTTTGTCAGCAAATTTACAACCTCAGTTTTAAGAGCATTCAAAGCCTGTCCTGCAAACAGTTTCAATTCAGACTTTGTATTTTCCTTCAGTTCTTCAGAAGTCTTATTAGCTGCAGCTATTATAGACTCTGCCTCTTTTTTCGCATCATCGATCAGCTTCTGGGCTTTTTCCTGAGCTTCGCTGATAAGTTTCTGTGCTTCTTCGTTGCCTTTTTCAACGCCTTCACGATAAAGCTTATCAGTTAGTTCTTGAATTTTATTTTCCATAACTTATAGACAGATTATATTAATGTAAATCGTATTAATCAAAATTTATTTTATCTCCTTGTAAAACTACAACTTTATTATATCCATAAAAAAGTGAATCTATAACAAGAATTCGGATGTCAATACCTATTTGTTAGTCTCAATAGATTTAACGGTTCAAATATAATAAAATGTAATGAAGAAAATGAAAGAATAAACATTGTTTTTTAACATTATTACCAATATTAAACACTAAATTATTATGTTTTTCGTTCAAATGAAACAACAGCCAATTTATATTTATGAGTTTAACATTATTTTAAGGTATATTTTAATTAATATCAGCAATAAGATTACTCAATGTAAGTTCAAATAATAAATAAGATTAATACGAAATAAAAGAAAATTGAAAGGTACATTTTTAATGAAGTACATTAAAAGGTATCAGAACTTGAATTATATAAAAGGGAATTAACAAAATCCTAATGGAAATAAACAAAAATATCCGCTGACCCACAAAAGAATAAAAAAGGAAATAAACAAAGGGAAAAAACAAAGCCCCGAAGTATTTCTACCTCGAGGCCTCTTCTCTTAAAACGGCGACTACCTACTCTCCCACTGTTGCGCAGTACCATCGGCGTGACGAAGCTTAACTTCTCTGTTCGGAATGGGAAGAGGTGGAACCTTCGTGCTATAGTCACCTTAATTTCTTTATATATGTCTGATTAAACTTTTCTGTTTAAAACAGTATATTTCAAACATG